>LUMJ01000713.1_pt3 | contig 22550 bp, 24 predicted proteins | sample 729631 | NCBI WGS metagenome assembly LUMJ01 (sample SAMN03860266, study PRJNA289734) | marine metagenome | biome: seawater column; feature: ocean; material: water; isolation source: Red Sea water column Station 22 - depth 500m | place: Saudi Arabia: Red Sea | collected 2011-10-15 | depth 500 m
CGCACCACCTGGTCGCCGCCAACGGCGACGACTACTACAACGCCGCCAACCTGAACGCCTTCGGCCCCGTCGCCCCGTGACCCGGGAACGCCGCGCCGAGGCGATCGGGCAGGACCTGCTCGCCGTCCTCCCGGCCTGGGTGGTCGCCCGCCTCCTGGTGGCGGCGTCGATGCTCGGTGCCCGCCTCTGGATCGACCACGTCGACGGCGGTGAACGCCCGATCCAGGTGGGGCAGGGCCTCCTCGCCTGGGACGGTGCCTGGTACCGCTCGCTGGTCGAGTCCGGGTACGCCGGCGTGCCCGGGGAGGGGATCCGCTTCTTCCCGGGCTTCGTCCTGCTGGGGCGCCTGAGCGACCGGCTGCTGCCGGGAGGCGCCGAGGTGGCGCTCGTGGTCCTCGCCAACCTGGCCGCGCTCGTGGCGATGGCCCTGTTGTTGCGGCTGGTGCGGAGGGTCACCGGCGACGAGGTCCTGGCCGGACGGTCCGTTTGGTTGCTGGCGTGTTTCCCGCCGGCCTTCGTGCTGGCCTGGGCCTACGCCGAGGCGCTCTTCCTGCTTCTTGCCGTCGGCGCCTTCCTGGCGCTCGCCGACCGTCGCTGGTGGTGGGTGGGGCTTCTGGCCGCCGGGGCGGCCCTGACCCGTCCGACCGGAGCCCTGTTGGCCCTGCCCGCCCTGGTGGTCGTCTGGCGGGGTTGGGAGGCAGCGGGTGGACGCGAGCGAGTGGGGCGGGCGGCGGCCGTCCTTGGCGGACCGGCCGGCTTCGGTGCCTACGTGTGGTGGGCCTCGGTGCACACCGGCGAGGCCTTCGCCCCCCTGACCATCCAGCGGGAACTCCGAGGGGAGCCCGTCGACCCGCTGCGGCGACTGCTCGACGGACTGGGGGAACTGTTCGGGCCGGATGCCCTCGGAGACGGACTGCACATCCCGTTCGCCGTGGGTTTTGCGGTGCTGGCCGTCCTGGCGTTCCGTCGACTACCCCTCGAGCACGCGCTCTTCGCCGGGGCCTGCCTCGTGGTGGCCCTGGCGGCCGACAACCTGAACAGCCTCGAGCGCTATGCCCTCAACGGATTCCCGTTGGTCGTGGCGTTGGCCGCCGTCGCGGACCGGACTCCGCTCCGACGCCTGGTGCCGGTCGTGGCGGCGACCGGGATGGCCGGCATGACCGCGCTGGCGGTGCTGGGCGAGTACGTGCCCTGAACGGCACCCTGACCCGATCTCCGGGCGACCCGTCGGTCCCCGAACTCGAGCCCAGCCCGACCACCGATCCCCGGCGGGATCCGGCGCCCCTCCTCCCTCCCGTGCCCGACGGCACCCGAGGGACCAGGTGTGCCCGGCACTCCGTCCCCGTTCCGCACCCTTGTCGCCTCCGGCGCCCGTCGGCGCCGGCGCAACGCTGGTGCGGCCCGGGCCCGGTCGCTGCCTCGTCCGGTCGACCCCGGTCCGGCCTGATGGCCGTTCCGGAACCTTCCGGCCTCGACACCTCCGTGCCTGCGGCCGACCTGCTGGTTCCCGAAGGTTCCAGCGTGGTCACGGTCCTCCCCGAACTCGCCTCGGGGGCTTCACCAGGCTCTCGACCAACCCCTCCGGTCCGGGCCCGAGAGCCCTTCCCGTCGGTCCTCCGGTCAGAGCCCGAGAGCTCCTTCCTTCGGTGGTTCGTCGGTTCCGTCCGGTTCCGATTCCCCTTGCCGTGTTCGGCGTGGAGGCATCATGCGAGACGGTCTGGCCTCGGTCAACCCGAACCGGCCTTTTCCCCAGCACCCACGGGGATTTCCCCAAGGGGAGGGTCGGTCATGCACAGGCGGTCCACAGAATGTTGGAGAATCGCTGGTCAACGGGCTCCGTTGGGCCCGCTGGAGCAGTCAGGCGACCAGGATGGCGCCGGCGAGGAGCGCGCCGAGGGCCGTCAGGGCGGCCGCGGCGCCGGTTGCCGCCCGAACCACGACCGAGTTGGTGGTGCCGTGGATCGCCGCGGCAGCACCGGAGGCGCCGACGAGCAGCAACTTGACGAGGAGCGTCACGTGGTAGCCGCCCGAACGGTCGGCCACCTCGACGGCAGCCAGGCCCCACACGCCGGTGACGACCGCCAGGGCGAAGCAGGCCCAGGCGATCCGGCCGAAGCGCGCAGCGGCGAGGCGCGGCGCCTCGGGGGAGACCTTGCGCAGCACGGGAACGAGAGCGCCCATCACCAACTGTCCGCCAACCCAGCCGCAGACGCCGAGCAGGTGGAGGAACACTCGTATGGCGTCGAGGTCCAGCTCGGTGGTGAGGTCATCCATCCGGCCACGGTAGCGCCGGCAGGGAGGGGGTTCAGGCCCAGCGGCCCCGTTCCCGCAGCACCTCGCGTAGCAGCCGGGGGCGATCCGTCATGATGCCGTCCACGCCCAGGTCCAGCAGCCGGTGCATCTCGTCGGCCTCGTCGATGGTCCAGACGTGCACCTGCAGGCCCTTCTCGTGGGCTGCCTCCAGGAAGCGGCGTTCGACCAACGTGACACCGTTGGCACGGACGGGAACCTGGAGGCAGTGCCAGGGTGGCTGGCGCATCGGCACGCCCAGCGAGGCGACGCGGAAGGCAGCGATCGAGCGAGGGCCGGCCGAGGTGCAGAGTTCCGGGCCCAGCAGGTCGCGCAGGCGTGCCAAGCGCCGATCGGAGAAGGCCCCGAGGCACACGCGGTCCAGGACCCCGGTCTCCCGGAGGATCCGTGCGAGTGCTTCGACCACGGCATCGTCCTTGGGGTCGATGTTGACCCGGGCCTCGGGGAATGCCTCGAGCAGGTCGAGCAGTGTGGGGATCGGCTCGCTTCCGGCGATGCGGGCCTCGGACACCTCCTCCCAGCCGAGGTCGGCGATCCGCCCGGTCCGGTCGGTGACCCGGTCCAGGATGTCGTCGTGGAAGGCGACGACGACGCCGTCGGCGGTGAGGTGGACATCGGTCTCGAGGTAGCGGTAGCCGAGGTCCACGGCGTGGCGGAACGCCGCCAGGGAGTTCTCGGGCACCTCCTCTGCACCGCCCCGGTGTGCGAAGGCGAGCACCCCGGGGTGGTCGAGGAACGGGTGGCGGGGGCCGCCGGACTGCGAGGTCACGGGGCGACGCTAGCCAGACGCGGTCGTCCACCCGGTACGGTGCGCGGTGTCGAGCGACGGGGGAGCGATGATCGACCGGGAACTCAAGCGTTGCCTGGGGCAGATGATGAAGGGCGTCCAGGTGGTGGCGGCAACGCACGGCGGCGTGACCCGGGCGTACTGCTCCCACTGGGTCTGCCAGGTCTCCTTCGAGGAACCCATTCTGATGGCCTCGGTCTCCCCGAAGCACGACACCCACCCGCTGCTACGCGACGCCGGACGATTCGCCGTCTCGATCCTGGCAGCAGACCAGGTCGAGCCCGGCCAGTACTTCAGCTACCCGGGCCGCAAGTTCCGCCACATCGCCGACGAATGGCTCGTCGCTGAGGACGGCTGGCCGGTCGTCCCCGATGCCATCGCCTGGCTGGGTTGCGAGGTCGAGGACGCCATCGTCGGCCGCTACGACCACGACCTCTTCTTCGCCCGGGTCGTGGCATTCGGGGAGGGCCGCCTCGGAGAACCGCCGCTGCTGTACTCCAGTCGCCTCGGGGGGCGGATGACCGGCGAGCCGGCACGGGAGCGGGGCGACTCGATTCGGGACCGTCTGCTGGCCCGACTGGATGCCTCGGACCCGCTCGAGGAGGCCGGGGACTGAGTCTGGCCCGGCGGGCGTAGCGGCGGCACCGGTAGCGTGGCGGAATGCCCCGGCGCACCAAGATCATCGCCACGGTCGGTCCGGCCTCTGAGAGCGAACCGGTCCTGCGCGGACTGATCCGGGCCGGAATGGACGTGGCCCGCCTGGGCATGGCGCACAGCTCCCTCGAGGAGAATGCCGAGCGCCTCGCCCTGATTCGGCGCCTGGCCGCCGAGGAGGGCCGTGCCGTCGGAGTCCTCGTGGACCTGCCCGGCCCCAAGGTGCGCTCGGCCGGATTCGGCGAGGACCCGGTCGAATTCGCCCTCGGTGCGGAGGTGCAGCTTCGGGTCGGCGATCGAGGCAGCCGGGCGACGGTCGTCGAGGTCGACTACGAGGCCTTCTTCCACGACGTCGAACCCGGGGACCGCCTCAGCCTCGGTGACGGCCGGGTGATCCTGGAACTGGGCGAGCAGGACGGAGAGCGGATGGCGGCGAGGGTCGTCCACGGCGGCGTCCTCTCCGGACGGCCCGGTGTCCACATCCCCTCGGAGCACCTCTCCCTGACCGCACCGACACCCGAGGACCTGCGGGCCACCGAATTCTTCGTCGAGCACGACGTCGACATGATCGCCCTGTCGTTCGTCCGTACCGCAGACGACATCGACCGCCTCGACCTGCCACCCCACCCCGAGGGCCCCCTCGTCGTCGCCAAGGTCGAGACCGCGGCCGCCATCGACGACCTGCCCGGGATCATCGAACGCTCCGGGGCCGCCGTGATGCTCTCGGGTGAGACCGCCGTGGGCATCGATCCGGTCAACGTGGTCGCCACCATGGACCGGGTGGCGCGGCACGCCGACGACAACTTCGACCACCACGGCTGGAGCGCCGAGCTGGCCGAACTGCACCTGACCGGCACCGAGGACCAGGGCACGTCGATCACCGACGCCATGACGGGCGCCACGGCGCGGGCCGTCGAAGAACTCGGCATCGACACCATCGTCTGCGTCTCGGGATCCGGTTTCACGGTCCGTTCGATGGCGCGCTTTCGTCCATCCGCCCGAATCCTCGGCTACAGCGCCAACGAGCGCACGGTGCGCCAGTTGGCCCTCAGTTGGGGGACCGAGCCCGTCCACCTCCCGGTGGACGGGGAGGTCGACCTGCGTGTCGCCGAGGCCCTCGACCTGGCCCGTGAGAGCGGCGGCGTGTCCGCCGGTGAACTGGTGGCGGTGTTGGCCGGTACCGATCCACGGTCGCGGGCGACGAACGAACTCCGACTGGAACGGGTGCCCGAGGCGCCCTGACCCGGGCGAAGGCCGGCTCAGCCGGCCTGGCAGCGGGGGTTCCGGTCCAGGGGGATCTGGACCTGCTGGCCGAAGAGGGTGCAGGAACAGTCGTCGACGCAGGTGCGCAACTCGAGGCGCTGTTCCCAGATGCCGACGCCGGCAACGAGGATTCCGACCAGCAGCGCCACCCTCAGGACCTTGCGGAGGAAGCGCCACACGAGGAATGCGGCCACGAGCAGGAGCACCAGCCCGGCGATGCTGGCGCCGGCCAGGAACTCGGGATCCGCCCAGACCGGAAGCGTTCCCAGTTCAGGCAGGTCGTAGAGGCCCTCGAGCACGGCCGGACACTACCGGCGGCCCCTCCGTCGCCGGGGGAGGGGCACCGGAGGGCTACCCTCGGCGCCCGTGAGCGATGCACGACCGATCGGCCTCTCGGCCTCGGGGCCGCCCGAGACCGTGCTCGACGCAGAGTCGCCGGAAAGCCTCGCGGCCCTGGCGGAGGCGCTCGCCACAGGCCCGGACCGGCGCCGGGAGGTCGTCTCCGCCGTCGCCGCCGGATGGCCCCGTTGCCTCGTTGCCTGGGCGGAACTCGGCGACCTCGGTCGCGACGCCGTCGAGGCCTACGCTGCCTACCGGGTCGGCTACCACCGTGGCCTCGACCGGCTCCGGCAGAACGGCTGGAGGGGCTCCGGGTACGTACGCTGGACGCACGCCGAGAACCGCGGGTTCCTGCGGTGCCTCGCCGGCCTGGCCCGACAGGCGGCCGCGATCGGCGAGGAGGACGAGGCCGAGCGCTGCGAGCTGTTCCTGCGGCAGCTCGACCCGGCCTGGCCGCCGGCGACCTGATGGCATCACCGGCCCTCCCGGTGGCCGGTGCGGTCCTGGCCGGCGGCGCCAGCCGCCGCATGGGCACCGACAAGGCACTCCTCGAGGTCGACGGACGGCCCCTCGTGGCAACGGCGTGTGCCGCCCTTCGGGACGCCGGCGCGGAGCCGGTCGTCGTCGTCGGCGGGGACCCGCATGCCGCCGACGTGGCAGGCGTCGAGCAGGTTACGGACCGGTGGCCCGGAGAGGGCCCGCTCGGCGGAATCCTCACGGCACTCGGCCACCTGGACAGCGACGGGACCCGGCACGTAGCGGTTCTGGCCTGCGACCTGCCGGATGCCTCCTCCCGGACCGTCGCCACGCTCCTCGGACACGTCCGGTCCTCGCCGGAGTCCGTCGTGGTTCCGGTCCTCGAGGGCGTTCCCCAGTGGCTCCATGCCGTCTGGCCACCAAACGCGCGACGGGTGCTCCTGGATTCCTTCGAGGAGGGGGAGCGCGCTCCCTGGCGGGCGGGACGCCGCCTGTCCGTCCTCGAGGTCCCGGGCCTCGAGTCCTCCAGCCTCCGGGATGTGGACCGTCCCGAGGACCTCGGAGGCCGGGCCGCGGGTGGTCGCACCAGCCGTCCTGACTAGGGTGCCGCCCGGTGTCCGACCCGAGAGGTGACCTTCCGACATGGACGTACCCGAGATCGACGTCGACGAGCTGGCGCACTGCCTCCAGGGGGGCGCACCGCTCCTCGACGTACGCGAGGACGACGAGTACACGGCCGTGCGTGTGCCGGAGGCGCAGCACGTTCCCCTCGCCGAGGTTCCCGAGCGGCTGGCGGAGGTGCCAGCCGGAGGAACCGTCTACGTCATCTGCGCCAAGGGGGGTCGCAGTCGTGCCGCCGCAGAGTTCCTCAGGGTCCGGGGGATCGATGCCGTGAACGTGGCCGGTGGCACCGACGCCTGGGTGGCCGCCGGTTTCCCGGTGTCCGGGGGGTCGGGCAACTGAGACGCCGACGAGGAGGCCGGGCCCGAGGGGTCGTCAGCGGCTCCGATCGACCGGCACCGGCACCGATCGAGGCACAGGCGGAGTTGGTCGACCTCGTCGGCGTCCTGCTCGAGCAGCGCCGCATCGCCGTCGACACCGAGTTCCACCGCGAGCGCACCTACCACCCGAAGGTGGCGCTGCTGCAGGTGGCCTGGAGTGACGGCCTGGCCCTGGTCGATCCCCTCGCTGTGGACCTCAGGGCATTCGCCCCCGTGCTGGCCTCCGACGTGCTCTTCGTCATGCACGCCGCAGGGCAGGACCTCGAGGGGTTCGACCGGGTCTGCGGCACCGGGCCCGCTGAGCGACTGGCTGGCACGGCCCCTCTCCGGTTCCCAACTGGAGTACGCCGCGGCAGACGTGGCGCACCTGCTGGCCATCCACGACCGCCTCGTCGCCGACCTCGGACGGCGCGGCCGCCTGGCGTGGGCGGAGGACGAGTTTCGGCTCCTGCTCGAGCGGGACCGGGGACCGCGTGACCCGCACAGCGCCTGGGAGCGGATCAAGGAACTGAAGCGGCTTCGGGGCGACGCCTTCGCCAGGGGGCGGGCACTGGCGGCGTGGCGGGAGCGGACCGCCGACCAACTGGACCTCCCGGTACGCACCGTGCTCCCGGACCTGGCCCTCGTGGCGATCGCCCAGGGTGACCCCGGCGACGAGGAGGCACTCCGGGCCGTCCGGGGGGTCGACGGCCGCCATCTGCGCAACGGGGCTGCCGCAAAGATCCTGTCGGCACTCCGGGGCGCCGGCGACCTGCCGGCGATCACCGCCGAGCCCCGTCGGAACGGCGTCGCCGGCGATCGCCGTGCGGCCGTCACGCTGGTCTCGGCCTGGGTGGCCCAGGCGGCACGGGACCTCGACCTCGACCCCACGCTGCTTGCCACCCGCTCCGACATCGAGACCCTGGTGGCCGGCGGGGACGGCACACGCCTGGCGGCGGGGTGGCGGGTGGAGGTCGTGGGGAGCGCCGTCGAGGACCTGCTCGAGGGTCGGGCCGCCCTGGCCTTCGGGGAGGATGGACAACTGCTGCTGGAGTCCCGGGATCCCGCCTGAGGGGCACCGTCCGGTTGTGGCCGGGTCCCCGGTTCGGCCGCCACGGTCGGTAGAGTGGTGGGCCGACCGACCACCGACCCAGGGGAGGACGCCGTGAAGAAGGGGCGTCATCGCCGTTTCGAGGAGGCCCGGGCGCTGAAGCGCAACCAGGACCTCGACCTCGAGACCATCTTCGAGAGCCTGTCCACGGACGAGGCCACCGCCGCATCCGGTGAGGGCTACTCGCCCGCCTACGATGCGTGGGCGGACGACTACGACGAGGCCGAGTCGGAGCCTGAGGAACTCGACGCCTCGGCCTGAGCCCCGGGACCAGCTCAGCCGCCGGTCTCCTCCAGGATCTCGTCCAACTTGAGGATGTCGTCTTCCCGCAGGAGGCCGATGAACGCGTTGTCGTTGTCGGTGACGGCCAGGACGTCTGCCTCGGCATCGCCCATCGCACCGATGGCGTCCCGGAGGGTCCACGAAGGCCGTGCTGCCGGCAGGTCCGCCCGCAGGACGTCGCCCACCGGGGTGTCGTCCCAGGCCGAGCGGTCCACCTCGGAGAGTTCGGTGAGGCTGATCATCCCCAGGTAGGTGCCGCCGTCGACCACGGCCACCGAGCGCTCGCGCCGGCCCAGGACGTGCATGTAGACGAACTCCGACAGGGTGGCGTCCGGGGGGACCGTGAGGACGTCTGTCGTGAGCGCAGAGGTCACCGGCAGCGTGAAGCGGCGTTCGAGGTGGCCCAGCCGCACGTGGTGCTGGTGGTCGGCCACCGAGGAGGGTCCGGCGACCAGCTGGCTGACGGCGGCGGCGACGAGGGCCGGGACGACGAAGGCGCCACCGGTGGATTCAGCGACGAACATCACCGCCGAGATCGGCGCGCGGTAGCCGGCACCCAGGAAGGCGGCCAGGCCGAGGATCGGGTAGAGGCCGGGGCGTTCGGTCTCGAGGACCTGGCCCACGAACTGGCCGAGGATCACGCCCTGCACGGCCAGCGGGATGAAGAGACCGCCCACGCCGCCGGCCCCCAGTGACACGATGGTGGCGGCGATGCGCAGGCCGAACAACAGGGCGATCAGGCCCAGACCGTGGTCGGGTGCCACCACCCACTCCATGGCGGCCAGGCCCGGGCCGATCGTCAGGGGTGCGTCGAAGGCGGCGTCGGCACCGACTGCCAGGCCGGCCAGCAGTGCGCCGCCGAGGAGGAGCCGGGGGAGGAGGCTGGTCTGCTTGGCGAACCCCTTGACCCAACGCACCAGCCAGGCCATCGAGCGGCCACCGAGGCCAGCCAGCACTCCGAGCAGGATGGCGCCCAGCACGTCGGCGACCTCGACACCCGAGAACAGGTTGGTGAGCTGGTCGTGGTGCAGCCAGATCAGCCCGTCCTCGGTGTAGAGGGGGGCGTCGATGAGGTTGAGGCCGAGTCGACTCTCCGGGTCGTTCAGGAAGGGGATGACCGCCTCGGGACCGATCAGGTTGATGTAGGTGACGTAGCTGGTCGCCGAGGCGAGGAGCGAGGGAATCAGCGCGCGGCGGGTGACGTCGTCGCGGTAGGGCGCCTCGAGGGCGAACAGGACGCCGGTGGCCGGGGCCTTGAAGACGGCGGCGACACCGGCTGCCGCACCGGCCGTGAGGAGGATCCGAACGTCCTCCCGTCGCAGCCAACGCTTGAAGCGGTCGCTCACGGCAAGACCGGTCGTCGAACCCGCGTAGATGGAGGGACCCTCCAGTCCGAGTGCCCCGCCGAACCCGATGGTCGCCACGCCAGCCAGCAACTTGGCCGGCAGGTGCCGGAGAGGCAGGCGCGGATGGCGTTCGTGGTAGGCCCGGACGAACTCGTCGGAGGTCGAGGAGGTCGCCCCACGTCCAAGGAACTGGAGGAGGAGAGTCGCCAGGAGCAGGCCCACGGCGGGGGCGAGGGCGATCTGCCAGAGCGGGCGGTTGAAGACCCGCTCCAACAGGACGTGGTCGGTGAGGTATTCGAAGCCGGCGATGAGGAGGGCGACGAGGGCGCCGGTGCCGATCGAGAGGGCCAGCACCGGGGTGTCGCCGCGTGTGGCGATGGTGCGGAGTCGATTCACGGCGTCCTTCCTACACCCCGGCGCCCCCTCTCGGACGCCATCGGCAGGCGGTTCCAGAGCGGTTGGGAACCGGGCGGGCCGCCAGTGGGCACTCCCGGACGCCGAAGCGTGACGTGGCTACGGTTGTTGTGCAGACTGGGAGGATGCGCAGGCGCCGTTGGTCCACGCGCGACCCACTGGTCGCCGACCTCGAGACCGCTGTCGGTGCAGCGCACGTCCAGGCGGGAGATGCCGCGATCCACCTCTACAGCCGGGACGGATCGGTGATCGGCGGAGGGCGGGCCGGGGTGGTCTGCCTCCCGGGAACGGCGGAGGAGGTGGCCGCCTGCATCCGGGTGGCTCGGCGCCACGGACGGGCCTTCGTCCCCCGCGGTGCGGGCACGGGTCTGGCCGGCGGGGCCGTGCCGTGTGACGAACCGGTCGTGATCTCGACGACGCGGATGACCCGCATCCTCGATGTGGACATCGAACGGCGCCTGGCCTGGGTGGAACCCGGGGTCGTGAACCTGGACCTCACCCGGCATCTGGCGGGCACCGGACTGCACTTCGCCCCTGACCCGTCCAGCCAGCAGTCCTGCACGCTCGGCGGCAACGTGGCGAACAACTCCGGGGGTCCGCACTGCCTTGCCTACGGGGTGACGAGCGCCCATGTGGCCGCCGTCGAGGTCGCCCTGCCGGACGGGGACCTGGTGGTCCTCGGCGAGGAGGAGGGCGACCCCGTCGGGTACGACCTGCGGGGCGCATTCGTCGGTGGTGAGGGCACGCTCGGGATCGCCACGCGGATCGCCGTGCGCCTCACGGCCGACCCGCCCGAGATCGCCACGCTGCTGCTCGACTTCCCGACCATCGAGGCGGCAGCCGACACCGTCAGTGCCGTCGTCGCCTCGGGCATCGTGCCGGCAGCCATGGAACTCATGGACCAGCGGGTCGTTCGCGCCGTCGAACCGCATGCGAACGCCGGCTATCCGCTGGACGCTGCGGCCGTCCTCATCGTCGAACTCGACGGCCTCCCCGCGGGGGTCGCCCGGGAGGTCGAGGCGGTGACCCGGATCGCGGGAGCGCACGGTGCCGGCTCGGTGCGCGTGGCGAGCGACGAGGAGGAGCGGGAGCGGATCTGGAAGGGACGCAAGGCGGCATTCGGGGCCATCGCCAACATCAAGCCCTCCTACTATCTCCATGACACGGTCATCCCGAGGACCCGCCTCGCCGAGGTGGTTGCCGAGGTCAACGCCATTGCCGACCGGCGCGGCCTGATCGTCATGAACGTGTTCCACGCCGGCGACGGGAACCTGCATCCGCTGCTCGTGTTCGACGAACGGGAACCGGGCGTCCTCGAGGAGGTGTTCGCCGCCGGGGAGGAGATCGTGCGCCTGTCGTTGTCGGTTGGAGGGGTGCTGTCTGGCGAGCACGGCATCGGCCTCGAGAAGCGGCAGTTCATGCCCCTCCTGTTCCAGCCGGCCGACCTCGACGCCCAACGGGTCCTTCGCGACGCCTTCGACCAGGATGGTGTTGCGAACCCCCACAAGGTCCTTCCGACCGGCGCCAGTTGCGGCGACGTGCAGGGCATGACCCGCCTGCCCGAGGGGACCTGGGTGTGAGCGGCGTCGATCCGGGCGACATCGAGGCGTTCGCCGCGGACGTCGGCACCGACGATCCGGTCTGCGTGCGCGGCGGTGGGTCCCACTGGATGCTGGGCGGCGAGCCGGCCGCCGGGGTCCGTGAGGTCGTGGCCCCATCGGGCATCGCCGCCTTCGACCCCGCGGAGATGACGGTCACGGTCGGCGCGGGAACGACACTCGTCGACCTGGCGGCGGTGCTCGCGGAGGCCGGTCAGGAGGTGGCGCTGGAGGGTCCTTCGGGAGCCACCGTCGGTGGTGTGCTGGCGGTGGGGCGGAGCAGCCTGCGCCGTGGGCGCGTCGGGGCGGCCCGCGACGCCCTGCTGCAGGCCACCTGCGTGGGTGCCGACGGGCGCCTCTTCTCGGCCGGCGGTCCGACGGTGAAGAACGTGACCGGTTATGACCTCTGCCGCCTGCTGGTCGGCTCGCTCGGAACCCTGGCCCTCATGGCGAGCGTCATCCTCCGGACCCGGCCGGCGCCGGAGGAGAGTTGCTGGCTGCAGGGGCAGATGGAACCCGCTGCCGTCGCGGCGGGGTGCCATCGGCCAGCGACCCTGCTGTGGGACGGCGCACGGACCGCCGTCCGACTGGAGGGCTACCGCGAGGACGTCGAGGCCTCCGCCGAGTCGCTGGTGGCCGAGTTGGGCCTCGAACCGATCGAGGACCCACCTGCACTGCCGCCCCACCGAAGCCGCTGGGATGGGACCCTCCCGGAGGGTGGAGTCCTCGAGGTCGGCAGCGGGGTGGTCCACGGTCCCGAGCCGCTGCCCGCGCCCGTGCCCGCCCCGGGCGTAGCGGCACTCGGGAGGCGGATCCGCGACGGCTTCGACCCGACCGGCCGCCTGAACCCCGGCCGGGACCCGTACCGGCTGGTCGCATGATCCGCGGCGACGCCCGGACGGGGGGCCTCCTGGACCTGCGGGACGACGCCCTGGCCGCCTGTGTGGACTGGGCGCATCGCGCTGATGCGCGTCGTGGACGGGGGTGGCATGGAGGCCGACGAGGAGGTCCTCGAGTCCATCGACACCTGTGTGCTGTGCCGTGGCTGCGAGACCGCCTGTCCCTCGGTGGTGCCGTTCGGTGAGTTGATGGTCGGCACACGTGTGTCCCTGGGGAGGACACGACGCCCGCCCCTCCGGCTTCGAATCGGCCTGGCAGTCCTTGTTCGTCCACGGCTCCTTCGCTTCGGCTCCCGGTTCCTCGCGGTGCTGCAGCGCCTGCACCTCCTGCCGCGGCGCCTCCCGCTGCCGGAACGGCTTCCGCTCCGGGATCCCCGGACCCCGGCCCGCACCGAGGGTGAGGTGGTGCTCTTCACCGGCTGTGTCATGGATGCCTGGCAGCCCGATGTCCATGCCGCCGTCGAAGCAGTCCTCGAGGCGACCGACACCCGGGTGCGGCGCTCGGGCGATTCGGCCGGATGCTGCGGTGCGCTCCATGCCCATGCGGGGATGGACGCAGCAGCCCGACGCCAGGCTGAGCAGGTCATGTCGGCCCTACCGGGTTCGGATCCGGTCCTCGTCGACTCGGCGGGATGTGGCGCCGCCCTGCGCGAGTTCGGCGCCCTGTTGGGTACCTCCGAGGCGGCGGCGTTCTCGGCCCGCGTGCGGGACGTGCACGAATGGCTGGCGGACCGCATGTCCTCGCTCCCGGTGGCCCTGCCGGGCGACCGTCCAACGGTGATCGTGCAGGATCCGTGCCACCTGCGGCACGCCCAGGGGGTCCACGCCGATGTACGGACTGTCCTTGCCCCCTATGCGGACCTGGTCGAACTGGACGACGAGGGCCTCTGTTGCGGCGCGGGAGGCGCCTTCGCGGTACTGCAGCCCGAACTGGCCGGTGAGATCCGGGAGCGGAAGTCGGCAGCCATCAGCCGGGCCGTCGCGCGCGGCCGGTCGGACCTGGTCGTCAGCGCCAATCCCGGCTGTGCGCTGCACCTGGCCGCAGCGGGCCACCGGGTGCGACATCCATTGGAGGTCGTGGCGGACCGCCTCGACCAGGAGGGAGGATGCGTCGATGTCGGGTGAGTTCGAGGAGATCCGTGTCCGGCTCGAGGGCATCGCCGAGGAGCTGGCCGATCTGGCCATCCTCCGGCTCCGCGAGTCGATCGACGCCGGCGGGGACGAACTGCCCATCGACGAGCGGCGCCTCACCCGGGCCCGTCGCGCCGTCCAGAAGGCGGCCGACCTGCTGCGGGAAACCGACGACGAGGGGTGGCAGGAGGCGTAGGACGGTCAGGTCGTCCCGGCGTTGAGGGCGTCGATGAGCTGGCGCAGGCGGGCGTGTGAGCGACGGTCGAAGTGCAGCCGCAGTCGAGGCCGCTCGATCTCGTCGTCGTCGGCCACCTCGGCCGGCGTCGCCTCGATGGCCTCGATGGTCCCGTCGACCAGCAGGTCCCCGAAGGCGTCGTTGAGGCCGGCCAACTCGTCTTCGCCGACCGGCCGTTCCAGCCGAAGCACGAGGTGCCCGCCCACGTAGCGCATCGAGTGGAAGGCCCGGTAGAAGCCGCACACGTGGTTGGCGGCGGCCACGGGGTCATCGGTGGCGTGTACGAGGGCGAGGTCGTGGTCGGACACCAGGTTCCGGTCCACGAGCTCGCAGCGGACGAACTCGGTCCAGTGCGACCAGTAGGTGCTGCCGGGCGGGTCGAGCAGCACGACCGGGCTCAGGTGCGTCTTGCCGGTCTGCATCAGGGTGAGCAGCTCGAAGGCCTCGTCCATGGTCCCGAAGCCGCCGGGCAGGAGGGCGTAGCCGTGCGACTCCCGCATGAAGGTGACCTTGCGGGTGAAGAAGTACTTGAAGTCGACGAGTTTCGGATCGTCGACGATGAACTCGTTGGCCGAGGCCTCGAAGGGGAGCTCGATGTTGATGCCGAAGGACCGGTCGCGTCCGGCGGGCCATGGCGGCGCCGAAGTCCCGTGCGGCCGCATAGGCGGGGTCACCCTCGGCAATGCGCGCCGACCCGAAGACCGTCGCCTTGCGGATGCCCTGGTAGGGCTCGAAGACCGCGAGGGAGTTCCGGAGCTCCTTCAAGGTGCTGTTGAGCAGCTTGAGGTCGCCTCGGCCGACCTCCTCCCGGGCCAGCCGGACCGTCGAGACGAGCATCTCCGCGATCAGGTCGCGGTCCTCGCGTCGCCCGGTGGCGGCGACCAGGTCGGCGATGGCCGAGTCCAGCTCGGCGCTGCCCGTGCGGTATCGACGGCGTGCCATGCCGGCACCCTAACGACGCCGGCGCGCTGACTCCGGTCGGTTCAGGCGCCCGTTCAGCCACCCACCACGGGGATCAGCACGCGGCCGTCGTCGGCCCGGCGGACCTCGAGGCGCCGACCGGCCTCGAGCCGGTTGTAGAGGGTGGTGCGCTGCTGGAGGGTCCGACCGAGCGGTTCCACCAGGGCCCGGAAGTCGTCCTCGGTCGAGGCCTGGCCGTGCTCGGCGCCGGCGGCACGCGAGATGTTCTCGTCGATGAGGGTGCCGCCGAGGTCGTTCACGCCGGCGCGGAGCATCTGCCGGATGCCGTCGAAGCCGATCTTGACCCAGGAGCCCTGGATGTTGTCGACGAGGCCGTGCAGGGCGATGCGGGCCACGGCGTGCATCAGGAGGGTCTCCCGGAACGTGGGACCGCGGCGGGCACGGCGCTGGAGGTAGATCGGGGACGCCATGTGCACGAAGGGGAGTCCCACGAACTCGGTGAAGCCACCGGTCTCCTTCTGGAGGTCGCGGCAGACCAGGAGGTGGCGTACCCAGTGCTCGGTTCCCTCGACGGCGCCGAACATGATCGTGATGTTGGAGCGCAGGCCGACGCCGTGGGCGGTCCGGTGGGCCTCCAGCCACTCGTCGGTGGTGATCTTGTCGGGGCACAACTCGGCCCGGATCGTGTCATCGAGGATCTCGGCGGCGGTGCCCGGCAGGGACTGCAGACCGGCGTCCATCAGGCGTCGGAGGTAGTCGGCCAGCGGCTCGCCGAGGCGGCGCGCCCCCTCGGTGACCTCGAGGGCCGTGAAGCCGTGGACGTGGATGTCGGGGACGGCGTCCCGGACCGCACGGGTGACGTCGATGTAGTAGTCGCCGTCGAAGTCGGGGTGGATCCCGCCCTGGAGGCAGACCTCGGTGGCGCCCATGCGCGCGGCATCGGCGGCCCGGCCGGCGATCTCGTCGAGCTCCAGCAGGTAGGGGGTTCCCCGCAGGTTGAGCGAGAGCGGTCCCTTGGAGAAGCCGCAGAAGCGGCACTTGTAGGTGCAGACGTTGGTGTAGTTGATGTTGCGGTTGGCTACCCAGGTGACGGTGTCGCCGACGGTGCGTCGTCGCAGCTCGTCGGCCACCTCGGCGACGGCCCGCACCTGTGGTCCCCGGGCGGCGAAGAGGGCGAGAAGCTCCGGCGTTCCCGCCTCCTGGCCGTCGAGCACGCCGTCGAGGACCTCGCGGAGGTGCCCCGGAGCGACGGCGGTGCCCTCCAGGAGGTCGGCCGGCGCCACGGGGGCGCCCGAGTACCAGGCCGTGGAGTCGTCGCCGATCTGGCGGACCTCGGCCCCGTCCTCGGCGGTGACGGTCTCGACCCGTTCGGGGAACAGGGCGCCCGGATCGTCCCGGCCGAGGCCCTCGGCGTCGGCCCGGTCCATGACCGGGAACCGCAGGCCGGCATCGATCCAGCGTCCGGGGTCGCGGACGAACTCCGGGTGGGCGGTCAGTCGGGGAGCGAGGGCGAAGCCGCGGGCCTCGGTGGCCTGGCGCAGCAGGTCGAGGGCCGGCCAGGGGCGCTCGGGGTTGACATGGTCGGCCGTGACCGGGGAGACACCGCCCCAGTCGTCGATCCCGGCGTCGAGGAGCCGTCCGAAGTCGTCGGACAGGTTGGGTGGCGCCTGGACGTGGACTTCCCCGGGGAGCAGCAGTCGGGCGAGGGCGATGGCCTCGAGGAAGTCATCGGCCGGACAGGGCGGCTCGGCGTGCATGGCCGTGCCGGCCTTGGGCAGGAAGTTCTGGACGATCACCTCCTGGACGTGCCCGTGCCGGCGGTGGGCCTCGGCGATGGCCTCGAGGGCGACGGCCCGGTCCTCTCGGCCTTCGCCGATGCCGACGAGGATTCCGGTGGTGAACGGGATCGCCAGTCGCCCGGCCGCCTCGAGTGTGGCCAGGCGACGCTCGGGGGTCTTGTCGGGAGCGCCGCGGTGGCAGTCGAGGTCGTGGCGGAGCGTCTCGAGCATCATCCCCTGGGAGGGGGAGACCCGGCGGAGTTCCGCCAGTTGCTCCTCGTCGAGGGCACCGGCGTTGGCGTGCGGCAGGAGGCCGGTCTCCTCGAGGACGAGGGCTGCCATGGCGGCGAGGTAGTCGACGGTGGAGGCGTGCCCGTGCCGTTGCAGCCACTCGCGGGCGACGGGGTAGCGGTCCTCAGGTGCCTCACCGAGGGTGAAGAGGGCCTCGTGGCAGCCGTGGTCGGCGCCGTGCCTGGCGATCTCGAGCACCTCCTCTGGAGTGAGGAATGGGGCCTCGAGGCGTGCGGGCGGCTGGGCGAAGGTGCAGTAGCCGCACCGGTCCCGACAGAGTCTGGTGAGGGGGATGAAGACCTTGGGGCTGTAGGTGATGCGGTGGCCATGGGCCCGGTCCCGCACGTCTGCGGCTGCCGGCAGGAGTTCCTCGAGGGGGAGGTCCAGGAGTTCGGTCGTCGTCGGCGTCCGGGGGATCATCGAGTGGTTCCGAGCTCTCGGGTGGTCCGGCCGGGACCGGGACGGCTGCGAATGTGCCGGGAGGCGACCGGCTCGCTGCAGGAGGGGCAGCGGACGAGGTGCTCGATCGGTGTCTCGCAGGCGTCGTGGACGAGGAGCGTCGGTGGTCCGTCCACGGCGCACCAGCGGTCGCCCCAGGTCATGAGTGCCACGAGGGCGGGGGAGAGGTCGCGGCCCCGGTCGGTCAGGTGGTACTCGTGGCGCAGTGGTCGATCCTGGTAGGGGGTGCGCTCGACGATGTCCGCGTCCTCGAGGCGGCGGAGCCGGTCGGTGAGGAGGTTTCGGGCGATGCCGAGGTCCTGTTGGAGGCGTTCGAAGCGCCGGACGCCGCGGAAGAGGTCCCGCAGTATGAGGAGTGTCCAGCGGTCGCCAACCGCCTCGAGGGTCCTGGCGATGGAGCAGTGGTCGGTGGCGTCGGTCAACGCGGAGGTCGAGGGCATGGGCTGACCGTAGCAGTCCGTTGCAAAACGCAACGGACTGGCCGGACGCCCTCAGTCCAGGGTGTCGACCTTTTCCCCCAGGGTCACCAGCAGTTCGTCGAAGGACTTCACGAAGGCGCTGACGCCCTCGGCCTCGAGCACGTCGGCCACGTCGCCGAGGTCGACGCCGGCGGCCTCCACGGCGGCCAGCGTGGACCGGGCGCCCTCCGGGTCGGCGTCGACGGTGCGGGCGAGGGTGCCGTGCTCGTCGAAGGCCTCCAGGGTGGCCTCGGGCAGGGTGTTCACGGTGTCGGGGCCGATCAGGGTGTCGACGTAGAGGGTGTCGGGGTAGTCCGGGTTCTTGGTCGAGGTCGAGGCCCACAGCGGGCGCTGGACCCTTGCCCCGCGGGCGGCCAGGGCATCCCACCGTGGCCCGGAGAAGGTGCGGCCGAACAGCTCGTAGGCGACCTGTCCCTGGGCCACCGCCGCCTGTCCACGCAGCGTCAGGGCATCCTCGCTGCCGATGGCGTCGAGGCGCCGGTCGATCTCGGTGTCGGTCCGGCTGATGAAGAAGGAGGCCACCGAGGAGATACCCGAGAGGTCGCCCTCGCGGGCCTCGAGGCCGGACAGGTAGGCCTCCATCACGTCCACGTAGCGCTCCAGTGAGAAGATCAGCGTCACATTGACGCTGCACCCCTCACTGATCATCGTGCGGATGGCCGGCAGGCCCTCGGGGGTCGCCGGGATCTTGATGTAGAGGTTGGGGCGGTCGATGCGCCGGCGCAGTTCCCGGGCCGCCTCGATGGTGCCCTCGGTGTCGCCGGCGAGGGACGGGTCGACCTCGACCGACACAAAGCCGTCGAGGCCGTTCGTGGCGTCATGGATCGGCCGGAGCAGGTCGAGGGCGTCGAGGATGTCTCGCGTGACGAGGTCCCAGTAGGCGTCCTCGATGGATCCACCCCCGCCGGTCAACTCGCGCAACTGCTCGTCGTAGTCGTCGGTGCCCGTCATGGCCTTCTGGAAGATCGACGGATTGGAGGTGATGCCCCGGACTCCCCGGTCGATGAGCGCCTGCAGTTCCCCGGAGGTGATCCACCCCCTCCGCAGGTTGTCCAGCCAGGGACTCTGGCCGTGCTGGTCGGCGAGGTCGCGGAGCCGGCTCATGCGCGGGCCTCCCTGTGGTCGGTACGGGTGTCGTCCATCTCGGTTCTCCGGTGTGGGGGGAGTGCGCTCATGCGGCGCTCCCGTCCTGTGCGATGAGTCCCCGTGCAGCCTCGACGACGGCCGCCGGGGTGATGCCGAGCCGCTCCATGGCGACGTCGCCCGGCGCCGAGGCGCCGAAGCGGTCGATGCCGACGGCGACGTCGGAGATGCCGCCCCAGCCGAACGTGACGCCGGCCTCGACGGACACCACCGGCGTGCCGGGCGGCAGGACCCCGGCCCGGTAGCCGGCGTCCTGGGTGAGGAACAGTTCGAGGGACGGCATCGACACGACCCGCACGGCCGAGCCGGCGGCGGTCAGGGTGGCGGCGGCGTCCATGGCCACGGCGACCTCGCTGCCGGTGCCCACCAGAACCACGTCGGCGGGACCGTCCGCGTCGGCGAGGACGTAGCCGCCACGTCCGACGTCGGCCGGATCGCCGGTGCCCGACAGCACCGGCACGTCCTGACGGGTCAGGAGGAACGCCGACGGCCCGTCGCCCGTGCTCGACGGGCTGGTGCGTCGGGCCGTCCTCGCCCACGCCTACGGAGTCGTGCGACCAGACGAACAGGGTCTTGGCGCGGCTCAGGGCGGCCAGACGGACGGCGGCCCGCATGTAGTCGCTGAACACGAGGAAGGTGCCACACACCGGGAGTGCACCCCCGTGGAGGGCGAGTCCGTTGCAGACCGCGCCCATGGCGTGCTCGCGTACGCCGAAGAACAGTTGTCGGCCTTCGGGACACTCGGCGGACTGGACACCGTGTCCCTTGATGGTGGTGCCGGTGTTGCCCGTGAGGTCGGCGCCGCCACCGAGGAGGCCGGGGACGGCGTCGAGAAGCGAGGTCAGGCTGGCGTTGCCGGCCTTGCGGGTGGCCACCGAGTCGCCGGGCTCCCAGGTGGGGAGTTCGTCGGACCAGCCGTCGAGGCCGGTCGCCCCCCAACAGGCATCCCAGGCGGCCCGGTCCCCGTCCCAGGCGGCGAGCCGGTCCTCCCAGGCGGCCCGGGCCGAGGCCCCGCGGGATCCTGCATCGCGGTACATCTGCAGCACCTCGTCGGGGACGTGGAAGGACTCGTCCTCGGGGAGGTCCATGCGGCGCTTGGTCTCGGCGATGCCCTCGTCGGTGAGCGAGTAGCCGTGGACCGCTGCCGTGTCGATGTCGGGTGACGGCGTGCCGATGTGGCTGCGCAGCACGACCAGGGACGGTCGGTCCTCCTCGGCCATCGCTGCACGCAGCCCGGCCTCGATGGCATCGAGGTCGTCGGCGGCCTCCCCCAGGTCGATGACGTGCCAGCCGTAGGCGGCGAAGCGGGCGGGGGCGTCGTCGGAGAGCGCCAACTCGGTCGGCCCGTCGATCGTGATGTGGTTGTCGTCATAGACCGCGACGAGGCGGCCGAGGCCGAGGTGGCCGGCCAGGGAGGCGGCCTCGTGGCTGATGCCCTCCGCCAGGTCGCCGTCCCCACAGACCACGAAGGTGCGGTGGTCGCATACCTCGGCGCCGAAGCGGGCCCGCAGGTTGCGCTCGGCGACCGTCATGCCGACGGCATTGGCGATCCCCTGGCCGAGCGGTCCGGTGGTCACCTCGACGCCGGCGGTGTGGCCGGCCTCGGGATGGCCCGGTGTGGCGGAATCCCACTGTCGGAACTGCCGCAGGTCCTCGAGGGTGAGGCCGTGGCCGGTGAGGTGCAGCATCGAGTAGAGCAGGATCGAGGCGTGTCCGGCCGACAGCACGAAGCGGTCCCGGTCGGGCCAGGCCGGATCCCCGGCGTCGTACTCGAGGATCCGGGTCCAGAGCACGTGCGCCAGCGGTGCAAGCGCCATGGCCGTGCCCTGGTGTCCCGACCGGGCGGCGTGCGGTGCGTCCATGGCCAGGCCGCGGAGGACGTTGATGGCGCGGGCCTCCAGGGCGGCATCGAGGGGGGCGCTCATGTGGGTGGTGGCTCCGGTCGGGGGCGTGGGCGGTCACCCTATCCGCGCGGGTCAAGCGGCATGGGAACCCCGAGGGGCGGATCCAGGGTCCTCCCGAGGAGGATCAGTTGGCGGACTCGGCACCCAGCAGGAGGGCCGACGCGGTGAAACCGTGGAGGAAGTGTCGTCCACCGATCGGTCCGAGTTCGCCGGCACAGAACATGCCCCCGAGCACGGTCGTCTCGAGGCCGTCGGCGAGTGCCTCGGCGTCGGGGCCCGGCCGGCCGAACAGGTGGGAGCCGCGTCCGTTGCAGGTGAACACGAGGGCCGACTCGGCGCGCCAGCGGGCGGCGAGGCGCCGGAGCTCGTCGGTCGCCGCATCGGCGTCCCGCACCTGGAACTGCATCGTCGAACCGACCGGGGCATGGTCGCCGATGGCGATGGAACCGCTGTTCCGGTCGGCACCGAGGACACCCCTGACGAGGAAGTCGCCGGGGCCGAAGTGCTCGCGCTGCTCGTCGACCACGAGGCCGACGTGCAGCCCGCGGGACAGCAACGAGCGTTCCGGCGGCGGCGAGGCCTCGGCGATCTGGCGGAGGCGCTCCATGGCGGGTCGGCCACCCAGCTCGTGGACGAGGTTGCCCTCGCTGGCGGTGACGGTCAGGGGCTCGCCGACGGGACGGCAGCCCTGGGACACGAGTGGCTGGATGGTGAGATCGGACGGCAGGGCCAGGGCGACGGCACCGTCCACCTGCACCTCATCGTCGAGGAAGAGCCGGTTGCCGCCGGGCCGTCCCGCCGCTGAGGCCAGGCCGCCGACGAGCGTGATGCCGGCCGGGACGCGCCCGGCCAGCTTGACGGCGTCGTAGGAGTACGGGTCGGCGAGGACCAGGACCGAGCCGCCTTCGGGCAGGTCGTCGGGCAGGAGGCCGTCGGGAGTGGGACGGAACGACCGGACCGGACCGGTGTGGCCGGCCCAGAGGACGACTCCCGGTGTCTCCTCGACCTCCTGCCGGTGGGCGAGCACCGAGACGGCGGTGCCGCCGATCAGGGCGCGGGCCCCGAGGGTTTGGCGGACCGTCCGGCCCAGTTCGACACAGCGGTCGATGTGGTCGGGATGCTCGGAGAGGGCGACCGCGTAGCGCACCGGGTCAGTCCGTGGCCGGCGGCAGGAGCGTGAACGGGACGGTGGTGATCGGACCCTGGTCGATCCGACAACGAGCCTCGATGGTTCCGTAGTCCTCGAAGGGAACCTGGGCGCGTACCAGGCGGTAGCCGAACCTTCCGGGCTCCACGACAACCGGCTGGACGTTGCGGGCCACCTGTTCGCCCTCCCGGGTGAAGACCACCTCGAGGGCGGCGGAGCCACTGGCTCCCTCCGGGCAGTGGACGATCACCACCAGGTGTGGCGCCACCTCGGTCGGAACGGGGGAGGGCGAGGCGAGGCTGAAGTGGATGCCGGTGAGGTCGATTCGCGTGGCGCCACCGGAAGCGGCCTGCAGGTCGAGCCCCTCGAAGAACAGGGCGGCCAGGATCTCCATGGCTGGAACCTAGACCCCCGGGAGGACGCCGGGTACGCCGGGTACGTCGCCCCCGCCGCCCGGGGGTGGCGCGAAACGTCGGGCGGGCGCACCGCCTGCGAGGTTCGCCACCTCTACGATGCGGCTGTGCTCCGACGACTCCTCGTTCCGGTCCTGCTCGTGGGCCTGGCCGCCGGAGCGGCCTGGCAGGCGGGGGTCAGCGACCGGG
>LUMJ01000694.1_pt1 | contig 22463 bp, 26 predicted proteins | sample 729631 | NCBI WGS metagenome assembly LUMJ01 (sample SAMN03860266, study PRJNA289734) | marine metagenome | biome: seawater column; feature: ocean; material: water; isolation source: Red Sea water column Station 22 - depth 500m | place: Saudi Arabia: Red Sea | collected 2011-10-15 | depth 500 m
GCTTTCTCTTGAGAATCCTCAAAGCCTGATCAACATTATTATCTTTTACTTCTATTTTAATAACTACCTCCTAATTAAAGATGCATTAACTAACATTAATAAAAAAGTTTGTCCAGTTAGATTAAAAAGGCTTTTTAGGTACTCTTTTTTCAAAATTTCCTCTATAAGCAATAAGTTTATTCTCAATTTTTTTATTTTTTATTGCTAAGATCGAAACAGCTAATAATGCTGCATTAATTGCTCCAGCTTTACCTATAGCTAAAGTTCCTACTGGTATTCCAGCAGGCATTTGTACAGTTGAAAGTAAACTATCCAGACCTTTTAATTTACTTTCAGTTGGAACTCCAAGCACAGGTAAAGTCGTTAAAGAAGCAGTTACACCAGCCAAGTGAGCAGACATACCAGCGGCAGCAATAATTATTTCCATTTTATTTTTTTTTGCCTCTTTAAGAAATTTGTGTAATCTTTTTGGTGTTCTATGAGCAGATATAACTCTAACATCATGTTTAATTCCAAATTGTTTTAGGGTTTCACTACAATGTTGCATAGCACCCTCCCAATCGGACTTACTTCCCATGATCACACCAACTAAAATATGTGATTTATTTTTCATTAGATATATTTAATTCTTTGGATATTTTTTTATTTTTTTTTTCTATCTCTTTTTTTTTTCTAGCAATTTTTTGATCGGCCTTATCTGCTGCATTTTTTATATCAATTTGAGAACATAAATTAGAGACAACAGGATCTTTTGGAGATAAGTTAGAAATATTCCAATAATTCTTATTTCTTATTAACGATACTGTGTTTTTTGTACTGCCTATTAATTTTGCGATTTGACTATCAGCCAGCTGTGGAAAATTTTTTATTAACCAAACCACAGCATCAGGTCTATCTTGCCTTTTTGACAAAGGAATATATTTCTGTGCTTTTTTCTTAGGAGTTGAACTTATGTTTAATTTTTTTTTGTTTAGAATAAGAGGTTTATTAACATCTGAAGAAGCTTTTTCAATTTCATCTCTTGTTAACTGTCCGGCTAAGATTGGATTGTAAGCTTTTATCCCTTTTGCAACATCTCCATCGGCTATGCCCTTTACCTCAAGTTCGTGTAGATTACAAAAATCTGCTATTTGTTTAAAACTTATTTTTGTATTTTCAACTAACCAAACAGCAGTTGCTTTTGGCATTAGCGGCGAATCATTCATTATTGATTATTTTTTTTTGTTGATCTTAAATTCTTAAACCTTTTAAAAAATTTACTTACTCTGCCTTTATCTAGTATTTTTTGAGTTCCTCCAACCCAAGCTGAATGGGATTTGGAATCGATATCAAGTTTTAAAGTTTCACCTTCTTTCCCCCAGGTGGATCTGGTTTCAAAATCACTACCATCAGTCATAACAACTTTAATCTTATGATAATTAGGATGTATATTTTTTTTCATATTGAGATAACTTAATATATTAAAACAAATTAATTGACAATAAAAAATTTAGTATTTTAAAATTTCAATCATTTGTTCGTTAATTTTTGAATTAGTTACTAAGATATTCTTGTTTTCAATATACTTATTATTTCCATTAAAATCAGTTACAAATCCTCCTGCTTCTTTAACTAAAATTATACCAGCTGCAATATCCCAATAATTTAAATTTCTTTGCCAAAAGCCATCACATCTTCCGGCAGCGACATACGCCATATCCAGAGAAGCACTTCCCATTTTTCTTAAAGGAGTTCCAACTTTTGATGAAAATTTTTCATATTCTTTCAAGGATAATTTTTTGTCCTCATCATTTGATTTAAAGCTGGGTCCACCAGTAAAAATAATACAATTCATTAATTTTGATCTTGCTGAAACACGCATTCTTTGATCATTCAAATATGAACCATTTCCTTTTTCTGCAAAAAACATCTCATTTTTAATTGGATCATAAATAATACCACAAATTATTTCTTTGTTGTGTTCCAAACCTATTGATATTCCAAAATGTGGTATTCCATGGAGAAAGTTTGCAGTTCCATCTATAGGATCGATAATCCATTTAAATTCTTCATCTTTTTTTATTAAACCGATCTCCTCGCTTAAAATAGAATAATCAGGTCTAGCTCTTTGCAATTCATCGATAAGAATTTTTTCTACTTTTTTGTCAGATACTGTAACAAAATCTCCAGGTCCTTTAGGAGAAACTTGAAGTTTTTCTACTTCGCCAAAATCTCTGATTAAAATTTTAGCTGCTTTTCTACAGGCTTTAACCATTACATTGATATTAGGAGAAGAAAGTCTCATTTATTTAATTTTTTTAATATATTCAAGAGTTCTAGTGTCCAAAACTATTTTATCGCCAGATTTAATAAATGGAGGAACAGTAATTTTAATTCCATTTTTTAATGTTGCGGGTTTATAAGATGAGGAAGCAGTTTGTCCTTTAATAGCAGCATCAGTACTTTCTATGATTAATTCTACGGAGGATGGTAAATTTACAGACAAAGCTTGATCTTCATAAAACTGAACGTCTACCTCCATATTTTCTTTTAGTAATTTACTTTTTTCTCCCAATAGAGATTTGTTGACTTCGATCTGTTCAAAGTTAGTTTGGTCCATAAAATGGCAATTTTTTTCATCTTCATATAAAAAACTAAATTTTTTTTCATCTAAAATTGCCCTTTCAACACTATCGCTAGATCTGAACCTTTCGTTTAGTTTTGTTTCTTTTTTAATACTTTTTAACTCAACTTGATTAAAGGCGCCGCCCTTACCTGGTTTAACGTGTTGTGCTTTTAAAACTGACCACAAATCATCTTTGTGTTCGATGATCATTCCAGGTTTAATTTCATTTCCTAATATTTTCATTTTTTATTTAAACTTTTTTATTGCTGAAACAGGGTCTAATTTTTTATTATTCCAAATATAACTAGAGCAAGCAATAAAATCTGCTCCATTTAATAAAATTTTATTATAGTTAGAACCATTAATTCCACCTATCGCAACGGTCGGCATATTAATTTTTTTTTTAGCCCAACGCAATATCGGCAAGTTGGCTTTATAAGTAGTTTTTTTTGTTTGAGATTTAAAAAATGATCCAAATGCAACATAATTTGCTCCATGTTTTTTTGCTTTTAAGGCTAATTTTTTGGAGTTATGACAAGTCACTCCAATAATTTTGTTTTTTCCCAAAAGCTTTCTACAAGTCTTAAAATCCACATCTTTTTGACCAATATGACAACCATCCGCACTAACCATTTTTGCTATCAAAGGTTCATCATTAATTAAAAATTTAACATTATTTTTTCTAGCTATTTTTTTAATTTTTCTAGATATTTTTAATAAATTATGAATAGATATTTTTTTTAATCGCAACTGAAAGTATTTAACCTTGTTAGTCTTAAGCACCTGATGTAGCGCTTTATAAAACTTAATTCCTCTTATTTTTTGAGGTGATATTAGATAAATGTATCTTTTCAAGATTGGTTAGACAGTTGTTTGATTTTCTAAGTCCATACTCCATTTGGCAGAAGTGGAAAGACCATTCATTTTGGATCTATGATTAAAGATTTTTTGAGTATTATTTTTATCTTTAATATTTCTAGCCCAATTTTTGAGAGCACTTTGTTGTAAGGCTCTTCCGTACGAAAAGCTCATCAAAAAATTTGTATCATTAATTTTATTTATTTCATTTAAATTTTGCGTTGCATCAATTTCAGTTTGTCCTCCAGACAAAAAAGCTATTCCGGGAACCGTGTTAGGCACGTTTTCTTTTAAACATTTAAGTGTCATTTTAGCAATTTCTGCTGAGTTACTTTTATCTTTTGCTTTATTTCCTGGCAGGATCATATTTGGTTTTAATATTGTCCCTTTGAGATTTACGTTATGTAGATTCAGTTCTTTGTAACATTCTCTTAAAACTTTAGTTGTTACTTCATAGCACCTACTAATGTTATGCTCTCCGTCCATTAATACTTCTGGTTCAATAATGGGAACCATTTTTGCTTCTTGAACCAAAGCAGCGTATCTTGCTAGCGCGTGTGCGTTGGATTTAATTGCCAATTCAGAAGGATATTTTTCAGAAATATTATACACAGCTCTCCATTTTGTAAATCTTGCTCCTAATTTGTAATATTCAGTTAGTCGTTCTCTTAGCCCATCTAATCCTTCAGTAACCTTTTCTTCAGGAGAACCAGCCAATTTTTTTGCACCAGTATCTACTTTAATTCCTGGAATTGATCCAAAGTTTTTAATTAAATCGGGAATAGATTTTCCTGAAGAAGTTTTTTGTTTTATTGTTTCGTCATAAAGTATGACTCCTCCAATATAATTTTTCATTCCCTCTGCGGAAAATAATGTTTCTCTAAATTTTAATCTATTTTCTGGTGTTGACTCAACATTTACGCTAGATAATCTTTTCGTCATGGTTCCGTTACTTTCGTCAGCGGCCAATATACCTTTGCCTTTAGTCACCATTTGTTTTGCAATTTTTTCTATTTCACTCATTTATCTCTAAAGCTTTTATACCAGGTAATGCTTTTCCTTCAAGAAGTTCTAAAAAAGCTCCACCTGCAGTTGATAAGTAAGTAAATCCATTAGAACATTTAAATTTATTTATTGCGGCAACTGTATCCCCTCCGCCGGCAATAGAAACGAGGGATTTAGTTTTAGTATTTTCAGATATTTTCATTGAAATTTTTTTACTTCCAGTAGAAAACTCATCAATTTCAAAATAACCAGCCGGGCCATTCCACAAAATTGTTTTTGATTCATCTATTACTTTAATTATATTTTGTAAGGTTTTTTTACCTATGTCTAAAATTAAATCATTATCATTGATTTGATCTAGGCTCTTTAGAACACCTTTTGATTTGTGGTTTTTTGATGTTATTACATCTTCGGGCAATACAAGATTGCAGTTATTTTTTTTAGATTCTTTAATGATATTTTCTATCAAGCTTTCTTGATTTTTTTCAAATATAGATTGTCCAATATTATAGCCCTTATATTTTATAAAAATATTTGCCATGGCGCCAACAACCACAATATTCTGCATGTTTTTTATAAGATTAATTAAAATACCTGATTTAGTTGAAATTTTTGATCCTCCTATAATACAAGTCGTGGGTTTTTTTGCATTATCCCATGAGCTCTATGAGAACATGGAAACGCTTCGTTTACATATATATCACCAATTTTTGAAAGCTCTTTAGCAAAAGATACTGAATTTAATTCTTCTTCTTTATGAAAACGTATGTTTTCTAAAAGTATTATTTTTCCATTAGGAATTTTTTTTGAATTTTGAATCACCAAAGAACCAATACTTTCATTTAAAAAAATTACATCTTGATTAAGATAACTAGATAATTTTTGCGCAATTGGTTTTAAAGTTAATTCAGGAACGATTTTTCCTTTGGGTCTTCCGAGATGTGCAATAATTATTATTTTTGCTTTTTTGTTTATTAGAAATTTTATTGTTGGTAAAACTTTTTCAATTCGTGAATTTTCTGTTATAGCTCCATCATTTATTGGAACATTAAAATCAACTCTCAATAAAACTCTTTTTCCTTCTATATTAAGATTATTATCTAGACGTTTTATTTTGATCATGACTGAATTAAATCTTGCCGAAATAACTAGCCAGGTCGCACATTCTACAAGCAAAACCCCATTCATTATCATACCAAGCGGAAACCTTTGCCATTTTAGATCCTATCGTTTTTGTCAATGAAAGATCGACTACGGCTGAATGGGAATTATGGTTAAAGTCAGAAGAAATAAGTTGTTCATAGCTTGTATCTAAAATATTTTTTAATTCTGATTTTGAGGCTTTGGATAATGAATTATTTACATGTTCTACAGAAAGATTTTTTTTAGATGAAAAAACAAATTCTACTAAAGATACATTTGGCGTTGGAACTCTGATCGAAATTCCTTCTACTTTACCTTTTAGTTCAGGAATAACATCACCAAGAGATTTCGTTGCCCCAGTAGTTGTTGGTATAATTGAATTAGGAGCACTTCTTGCTCTTCTTAAATCTTTGTGCGAATTATCTAATAATTTTTGATCTGATGTATAAGAGTGAATTGTTGTCATGAAACCTGTTTCAATTCCAAAATTATCATTTATCACCTTAGCAACTGGAGCTAGACAGTTTGTAGTACAAGATGCTGCGGAAATTACTTGATCACTATTTTTTAAAGTTTTCTGATTTACACCAAAAATAATATTTATTGCTCCTTTACAAGGGGCTGAAACAAGAACTTTTTTTGCACCAGATGTGATATGCTGGGCTGATTTTTCCTTTGTGTTAAATTTGCCTGTGCATTCCAAAACAACATCTACCTTATGTTTTTTCCAGTCAATTTTTGAGATTTCAGTTTCATGAATCATACTTATTTTTTTTTCATTAATTTCAATTGATTTTTCTGAATGTCTTATTTTAGCTTTTAATTTTCCGTGTATGGTATCATGTTTTAGTAAAAAACTACTGATCTCAGAGTTGCCTCTGTTATTAATAGCGGTGACTTCAATATCTTTTCTGTTATTTTCAATAATGGATCTAAGAACCATTCTTCCAATTCTACCAAAACCATTTATGCCAATTTTTAAAGTCATAATTATTTACCCAACATTTTTTTTGCAATCATAACAACACTATTGCTAGTTAAATTAAAATCTTCGTAAATTGTTTTATAGGGAGCACTCTTTCCAAAAGATTTCATTCCTAAGGAACATCCTTCGGAACCAACATACTTTTCCCACCCAAATATGCTGCTTGCTTCTATGGATATTTTTTTAGAGTTTTTTTCAATAACTTTTTCTCTATATTCTTTCGACTGTTTATCGAATAACTCTTGGCAAGGCATAGAAACTACTTTTGAATTAATGTTAGCCTCTTTTAACTTGTTTAATGCATCAATAGCGATTTGTACTTCTGAGCCAGATGCAATTAAAGTAATTTCAGGATTAGAATTAGTTTTTTTAAGCTCATAACCTCCAAGGCTGCTCATATTTTTATTTGTGAGCGTTTCGGTGATAAATGGAATTTTTTGTCTTGATAAGGCTATCACGCTGGGATTAGTACTGCTTTTTAAGGCAATTTCCCAACATTCAAGTGTCTCAATTATGTCTGCTGGCCTAAATACATTTAAGTTTGGTATTGCTCTCAAATGAGCTAAATGTTCGATTGGTTGGTGTGTCGGCCCATCTTCTCCTAATCCAATGGAGTCATGGGAAAATATATAAATAACTTTCAAGCCCATAAAAGCTGACAATCTCAGTGAAGGTTTACAATAGTCTAAAAAAATCAAAAAGGTCCCACCATACGGAAGCAGCCCTCCATGGAGAGCCATGCCATTCATAATTCCTGCCATACCGTGTTCTCTCACTCCATAGTGAATATAATTTCCATTAAAGTTTGCGGGTTTAAGTATTGTTGAGTGCTTCGTCTTAGTATTATTTGAACCGCTTAAATCAGCAGATCCACCAACAAGTTCAGGTAAATCTTTTACAACTTTTTCTAAACAGTTAGCAGAAGCTTGTCTTGAGGCTATATTTGGCTTTAAATCAAAAAACTTCTTCTTCTGTTCTTCTATAATTTTGTTAAAATTTTTAGGTAATTTACTATTGATTATTCTTGAAAATTCTTCTTTTATTTTTTTACTTTTTTTATCGTAAACAGCATTCCAATTTTTTTCCTGTAAAATTCCTTTTTCTCCAATTTTTCTCCATTCGTTTAGGATTTCTTTTGGAATTATAAAAGGTTCAAATTTCCAGTTTAATTTTTTTCTAACAAGCTGAACTTCTTCTACTCCAAGAGCTGCACCATGTGAAGATGCTTTACCTGCTTTATTAGGAGAACCATATCCAATTATAGTTTTACAAGAAATTACACTTGGTTTTTTTGAACTTAAGCTTTTTTTTATAGCTTTCGATATTTGTTTTTCGTTATGACCATTTATCTCCTGAAAAGACCAACCATAACTTTCAAATCTTTTTTTATAATTATCTGATACTGATAGTTTTGTTGAACCATCAATAGATATTTTATTGTTATCAAATAGAACAACAAGGTTTTTTAGCTTTAAATGTCCAGCTAAACTCATTGCTTCATGACTGATACCTTCCATAAGATCTCCATCGCTGGCAATAACATAGGTTTTGTGATTTATTAAACTAGAGCCAAATCTTTTTTTCATTATTTCTTCTGCAATCGCCATACCAACGGCATTCGACAGACCTTGTCCTAATGGTCCTGTAGTAGTTTCTATTCCAGAATTTTTTTCATATTCAGGATGACCTGCACAGATAGAATTTAGTTGTCTGAAATTTTGAATATCTTTTATGGATATGCTTTTGTAGCCAGTTAAATAAAGTAAAGAATATAAAAGCATTGAACCATGACCTGCAGAAAGTACAAAGCGATCTCTATTAATCCAACTTGGATTTTTTGGATTAAACCTTAGGTAGTATTTAAATAATACCGTGGCCACATCGGCCATGCCCATCGGCAGACCTGGATGACCTGAATTAGCTTTCTGTACAGCATCGATAGAAAGAAATCTTATTGCATTTGTTAAATCTTTGAAGACTAGACTCACTATAAAACCTATATAGACTTGAACGTATCAAATCAATAATATGATTTTTAGATAAATCAAATGAAAAATTACGAAGAAAAAGAAAAAAAATTAGAAAATGTTCTAAAAAAATTAAATTCTATGTCAAATCAAGTTATAAAGATGAATAATGACATTAATTCGCTATACACGGAGAAAAATCAATTATTAAGGGAAAAAGAAGAATTGGAAAAAAGTTTCGAGGAACTTTCAACGCAACATAATGAACTAAGATTGCAATTAGAAAAAATAAACAAGGATCTTGGATATAAATTTGGTGACCACAATGCCTTTAGTAAAAAAATTGATGAACTTAACCAGGAAACAGAAACACTTCTAGACGAGATTGATAAATGGCAAACGTAAATATAAAATTTAATAACAAAGATTATTTGTTATCCTGTGATGACGGACAAGAGGAAAATCTCAAGGAATTGGCAAATCATTTAGATTCAAAATATAACGAGCTTAAAAAAAATTTAGGCAATATAGGAGAAAATAAACTTCTTTTAATAACTGCAATCAAAATGGTTGATGACTATTTTGATTTATTTAAAAAAGTGAAAAATAACAAAAATGATTTTGAAAAGCTGTCTATCAAATTTAAGGAGCTTAGGTCTTTAGCGATAAATTATAAAGATGACAAAGAACTAGAAATTGAAAAATTAAAAAGTGAATTGAGCGATTTTAAAATGATGGTAGAAAAAAGCAAGAATTCATATGAGGATATTTTAGACAAAACAACAAAATCAATAGAGAAATTTATTGAAAACGCGAACGTTGATATAGAAAAAAATATACAATAAATGAAGTATGGCAAGTCTTATTTAAGAAGAAATTCTATTTTACAAAGAAAAAAAAGATATTTAACAGTCAAAAAATTTAATTTTGATTTAATATTTAAATTAATAACAAAACATTTCCATAAAAAAAAAATAACTATTGCTGGATATTATCCCTCTAATTATGAGGTAAATATTTTAAAATTTCTTGAAAAAGCTTCACAAAATAAATTTAAAATTGCATTACCTGTTATAAGATCTTCAGGCAGGATGAGTTTTAGGTCCTGGATTTTTAATGAACCGTTGTATGTAAGTGCATTTGGTACATTAGAACCACTAAGCACAAATAAAGAAATGATTCCAGATCTAGTTATGGTTCCGCTTGTTGCTTTCGATAGAAAACTAAATCGTATTGGGTATGGTAAAGGATACTATGATAGAATTTTACAAAAAATTAGTAATCTCAAAAGAAAAAAAATTTTTTTAGGAATCGCATACTCATTTCAAAAGTGCAGAAGAATACCAGTGAGCAAACATGATTTTAGATTAGACTATATTTTTACAGAGCAAGGGATTATAAGTTCTAATTAATTATACATGAATATTTTAATACTTGGTGATATTATGGGACCTTCCGGAAGGGAAGCTATAATTGAAAAATTACCAAACCTCATCAAAAAAAAAAAAATAGATTTTGTAATTGTTAATGGAGAAAATGCTGCAGATCCTGGGGTTGGTATCACTAAAAAAAATACTGAAGAATTTTTTAAGGCTGGAGCAGATGTTATTACAACGGGTAACCATGTTTGGGATCAAAAAGAAACAATGGAATTTATTACGTCAGAAAAAAGATTATTGAGACCACAAAATTTAGCTAAAGGGTCCCCCGGTAATGGGTTTGGTATTTTTAATTCAAAAAATAATAAAAAAGTTGCAGTGATAAACTTAATGGGCAATATTTATATGAAAAAATGCGATGATGTTTTTGAATGTGCAAAAAAGTTTATTGAAAATGTAAAATTAAAAAAAGATGCAGATTTTATAATTGTCGATTTCCATGGAGAAATAACTAGTGAGAAGATGGCTATGGGGCATCTTTTTGATGGTAAAGCTACAATGCTTGTTGGCACTCATACTCATGTACCAACCTCGGATTATAGAATTATGGAAAAGGGTACCGCATATCAAACTGATATCGGTATGTGCGGAGACTACGATTCAGTAATTGGAATGAATAAGGATAATTCCATAAAAAAATTTTTTAAAGATCCATCGGCTATCAAACATTACCCCGCACTTGGAGAAGCCACAATCTCAGGTCTAATGGTTGTTGCTGACAACAAAACTGGTTTAGCTAATAAAGTTGAGCCAATTGTTTTGGGTGCATTACTGGAGAACAGAATATAATTTATGGCAGGTCATTCACATTGGGCAGGAATTAAACATAGAAAGGGACGTGCAGATAAACAACGTTCTAAAATTTTTTCTAAACTTTCAAGAGAAATTACTGTTGCGGCAAAATTGGGATCAAAAGATCCAGATACAAATCCCAGATTAAGGTCTGCTATACAAGCAGCTAGAACGGTAAATATGCCAAGGGACAATATTGAGAGAGCAATAAACAAATCGGAGTTTAATAAAAATTTAAATTATAATAGTCTTATGTATGAAGGTTTTGGACCTGAAAAAATAGCAATTATAATTGAGGCTTTAACTGATAATAAAAATAGAACAGCATCAAACATCAGAACAATTTTTCAAAAATTTGGAGGAAATCTAGGAGAGTCTGGTGTAGCCTCACATCAATTTAAACAATCGGGAGTTATTAGAATCGATAAAGAAAAGATTTCTGAGAATGATATTTTAGAATTGGCAATCAACGGGGGAGCAGATGATTGTTCATCAGGCAGCTCTTATCATGAAATAATTACTACCAAAGATAATTTTTATAAAGTTAAAATAGAAATAGAAAAAAAAATTGAAGAATTTATTTCGGCGGGTATTGAATGGTTGCCTATAAATAAAATTTCATTAGATAAAGAAAAAACAAAGTCCCTAATAAATTTTTTGGAAACATTGGAGCAAGATGATGACGTTCAAAATGTATATGCAAATTTAGCAATTGATAACAATTTTACAGAGAAAACTTCAATATGATAATTTTTGGAATAGATCCAGGAGTGAGTGGCGCCATTAGCATTTTGGAAAACAAAAAAGTTATAGAGATTTTTGACATGCCTACCATGATTGATGGAAAAAAAAATAAAAGGCAAGTAAATGGTTCACAAGTAACCAATATTATTAAAGAAAACTTAAATAACGATAAAGAAATTATTGTTGTAGTTGAACATGTTAACGCAATGCCAGGACAAGGAGTAACTAGTATGTTTAATTTTGGTCAATCTTTTGGAGTAATCAAGGGCATCTGTTCTGCTCTAAGATTGCCTATATATTTTGTTAGACCAACCAAATGGAAAAAACATTTTAATTTGATCAAAACCCACAAAGATGCAAGCAGAACAAAAGCAATTGAGGTTTATCCGGAAATATCAAGTAAACTTTCAAGAAAAAAAGACTCAAATAAAGCGGATGCAATTTTGATAGCTAGATATTTCAACGATACGCAACTTTAATCCTCATAAAAACTTGATTTTAATGCCAAATTCATGACACATTTAGATGCACATTAACCATAATGGAGCAAGAAGTAGCAACACAAGTTGTTGGATTAGGTGGATCAACTGATTTCTCTTTAATACAACTTTTTCTAAGAGCAGATTTTGTTGTAAAAAGTGTTATAGTTATTTTAATTGCAGCTTCAATCTTTTCTTGGGCTCTGATTTTCGAAAAATATAGGCTTTTCAAAAAAATAGAAAAAAGCACCACTGTTTTTGAAAAAAAATTTTGGCAATCAAGATCAGCAGAAAGTTTTTATAACAGTCTCACAAATAAAGAAAATGATCCTCTAGCAAATATATTTCAGTCAGCAATGAGTGAGTTAATTAAAACCAAATCCAAATCATCCGTAATTCAATCGGCAAGAGTCACTAGAGTTCTTGAAATTTCAGGAGATAAAGAAATAAAATTAATTGAAAAACATTTTACTTTTTTAGCCACAGTAGGTTCTACAGCTCCATTCATTGGTTTGTTTGGTACAGTCTGGGGTATAATGAATTCTTTTCAATCGATTGCCATCTCAAGAAATACAAGCTTAGCCATTGTAGCCCCTGGAATTGCTGAAGCTCTTTTTGCAACCGCTTTAGGTTTGCTTGCTGCTATTCCTGCCGTAGTTGCTTACAACCAATTTAATAGCAATTCCAAAAAATATAGTGCACGTATAGAAAATTTTTCTAAAAGATTTATATCAATTATTTAAAATAAAATTATGAGCTTTCAATTTAATCGTTCATCAAAAGAACCAATGAGCGAAATCAACGTAACTCCTTTCGTAGACGTTATGTTAGTTTTGTTAATAATTTTCATGGTTACAGCTCCTTTATTAACTGTAGGTGTTCAAGTGGACTTACCAGAATCTGCTGCAGATTCTTTGCCAGATGATCAAGAACCTTTAACTTTATCAATTAATTCTAAAGGTGAAGTTTTTATTCAAGAGCATCAGATTGATTTTGAAAAAATAGTTCCGAAAATTTTAGCAATTGCAAATAATAGAACTGATACAAGAATATATGTTAGAGGAGACAGAACAATTAATTACGGTCGAGTATTAGAAGTTATGGGAAGATTATCTGGAGCAGGTTTTTCAAAGGTTGCTTTAATATCTGAGCCATATAAGAACTAGTATGACTAGAAGTATTTTTTTGTCCCTAGTTTTTCATTCGGCTATGATTGTTTTGACCGCTATAAGTTTACCATTTATGTTAAGAGCTCCTGTAGAATTACCTCCGATCTTGTCTGTTGAATTAATACAAATTACTGACAAAACTAATATACCATTTGCAGCAAAGGCTGCAAAAACTCTCGAAGAAATAAAAAAAAAAAAGGAAGAAAGAGTAGTTTCTGAACAAGCGCCTCCAGCAGAGCTTTTTGATCCAAATCAAATAGCTGCACTTATTGATAAATCTAAGGAAGAAACAGCACAAACTTTAAAGAAAAGTGAAAAACTTACGCAAAGTAACGTTAAAAGTTCATTTGCATCAAGTTTAACCTTGAGTCAAGAGGATGCTTTAAAGGCTCAAATTTTTGGTTGTTGGAGTTTACCTTTAGGTTTACCTTATCAAGAAAATTTATTAGTAAGAATTAGATTGAAATTAAGACCGGATGGTACAGTTTTAAAATCAGAAATATTGGATCATGCTCGTATGAATAAACCAGGACAAGGTTTTTATAAAGTTTTGGCAGAGAGTGCTCTTAGAGCTATAAGAATCTGTCAACCTCTTAGAGTTCCACCTACTAGTTATGAGAAATGGAAAGACCTACAGTTAAATTTTGACGCTAACGAAATGTTAAAAGGATAGTATGAAAAAATTATTATTAGTTATTTCTTGTTTATTTATATTTAATAATTCAGCGTTTGCATTAGTCGAAGTAGATATTACAAGAGGAAATCTTGATCCTCTGCCAATAGCAGTTTCTCCTCTTTATATTGAATCAGGTTCTCAAGATATAAAATATAAAGATACAATTATTAAAAATGTGGGAGAGGAAATTTCTAAAGTTATTGAAGTAAATTTCAGAAGATCCGGTTTATTTAATCCTTTAAAAAAGGATTCTTTTGTTCAAAATCCTGATATAGCTCATATCAAACCACGATTTGAAGATTGGAGATTAATAAAAGCACAAGCTCTTATAACTGGAAAAGTAAATATTTCAGAAGATAAGTTAAGAGTTGAATTTAGATTATGGGATGTAGTGGCAGCAAAGGAAATGATTGCTCTTGCGTTTTCTACAACTCCAGATAACTGGAGAAGAGTAGCCCATATAATTTCAGATAAAGTTTATGAAAGATTAACTGGAGAAGAAGGTTATTTTGATACACGAATTATTTATGTTTCTGAAACTGGTCCTAAAACACAAAGATACAAGAAACTTGCAATTATGGATCAGGATGGAGCTAATGTAAAATACTTAACTTTAGGAAATGAATTGGTGTTAACGCCAAGATTTAGTCCAAAAAATCAATTAGTAACTTATTTATCTTATTTTAGGAATTTGCCTAGAGTATATTTACTTGATATTGAAACTGGTGTTCAAGAAGTTGTTGGTGATTTTCCTGGAATGACTTTTGCACCAAGATTTTCCCCCGATGGAAAAAAAATAATTATGAGTTTTGCCAAAGATGGCAATTCCGATATTTATACAATGAACATGGAAACTAGAGTAGTTGAAAGAATTACTGATCATTCTTCTATTGATACATCACCTTCATATTCTCCAGATGGAAAATATATTTGCTTTAATTCTGATAGAAGTGGTTTACAACAAATCTATGTGATGAGGAAAGATGGATCTAATGTGAAGAGAATAACATTTGGAAAGGGTTTGTACGGAACTCCCGTTTGGTCACCAAGGGGAGATTTGATTGCATTTACAAAAGTTCATAAAGGAAAATTTTATATTGGAGTAATGAGAGCAGATGGGAGTGGAGAAAGATTGTTAACTGAAAATTTTTATCAAGAAGCACCTTCATGGTCACCAAATGGAAGGGTATTAATTTTTTATCGGGAAACAAAGTCAGATTCTGAAGGAAAAGGTTTTTCTGCTAAACTTTGGTCAATTGATCTAACTGGTTATAACGAAAGGTTAATAGAGACAGAGACTGATGGTTCAGACCCATCTTGGTCTTCTTTATTGTCAAAGTAGGCCATTTTTATAGAATATTTAACTTGCAACTTGCAGTTTATTTTGAAATATTATGTTGAGGTTTTTTTAAAAATTTGAAAAGATTAATTATAGTTTCAAATAGATTGGGAATAATTAGGGAGAATAAAGCATGGATTTTGCAGCAAAATTGAGAAGAGTTTTACTAGTAATTTTTGTGGGCGTCACGCTAACAGCTTGCGCTACACAAGTGAAAAAAGAATCTGGAATGATGCAAGGAGATGTTTATACAGGAACAGATACTGTTGAATATCTAGCAACTGGTGTAAAAGATAGAGTTTTCTTTGCGACAAACAAATCAACATTAACAACGGCTTCAAGAGATACTTTACGTAAGCAAGCAGCTTGGATGAGAAAGAAAAGCGATCTTTCGTTTACTATTGAAGGACATGCTGACGAAAGAGGAACAAGAGAATACAATTTAGCTTTAGGTGAAAGAAGAGCTAATACGGTAAAAGACTACCTAATGACATATGGAATTTCTGGAAGCAGGTTGTCTGTTATAAGCTATGGAAAAGAAAGACCAGTTAATTCTGGCTCTAATCCTTTGGCTTGGTCTCAAAACAGAAGATCGGTAACAGTTAAAGCTAATTAATTAGTTTTAGAAAAAATACTAAAAAGACCCCAATAATTCATTTAATTGGGGTCTTTTTTTTGCCATTTTTTTCCTTACAGTATCATGATTAACGATGCATAAATTTGTAAATTTTTCGATCAAAACATTTCTAATATTATTTATTTTAAGTTTTATTTCATACAAATCCTATGGAGAAGAAGAAGATTCAATTTCTAAACAACTAGAAGTATTACAAAACGACCTCAAAACATTAGAGAAAGCAGTTTACAGCCAATCTCAACTGAGTAGCGATTCCAGTTCAACGATTTTAAATAGCAATGAGGATGATGTTCTCACAAAACACCTGCTCAAATTATCAGACCTTGAAGAACAATTTAGAACTTTAACAAACAATTTTGAGGAGATTAATTTTAAACTAGATAAATTATCTAACAGAATTACAAAAATCCAATCAGATAATCAAATGCGTTTTCAAGACATAGAAAAATCTGGTTTAGCACAAGGAGGAAATGACCTTGTTAGCAAGCAAGAGAAATTACCAGGTAGCAGTGAACCAAAAGATTTAGGAGGAATTTCTGATTCTGATGTTGCTTCTATAGAGCAAATTCAAAAAACACAATCTGTAGAGTCAGTAGGAACTGTTGTTACAGAAGAAACAGAAAGAGCCGAAAGTATTCTTCCTGATAGTTCACCTGCAGAACAATATGATTTTGCTATTAGCTTTTTAAAAGTCGGAGACTATGAAACTGCGGAGTTTGCTTTAAGAGAATTTATAGATTTAAATCCGAAACATGAGCTTGCTGGTAACGCGCAATATTGGTATGGAGAAACTTTTAGAATAAGACAACTTTATCAAGATGCCGCTACGGCATACTTGGATGGTTATCAAAAATATCCAAAAAGCAAAAAAGCCCCAGTTAATTTACTTAAATTAGGTGTAATGTTGGTTCAAATTGGGGAGAAAGATCAGGGCTGTCTAATGATTCTAGGAGTTAAAGATCAATATCCAAAAGCAGATCAATCCGTTATTCAAAAAGCAGAATATCAGAAAAAAAAATTTAGTTGTGATAAGAAAAGTTAAAAAAGTAAAAAAATTAAAAAAAGATAAAAAAATAAAAGAGTTTTATTCAAAGTTTAGAGATATAGTTTTTAAAAATATAAAAAAAGATAATTTTGCCCTGGCTGTTTCAGGTGGTTCAGATAGCTTATGCATGGCTTATTTTAGTAAGATGTATGCTTCTGAATTTAAAAATAAAATACATATCTTAATTGTTAATCATAATCTTAGAAAAGAATCTCACAAAGAAGCTGCAAAAGTAAAAAAAATTTTAAAAAAAAAAGGAATAAGAAGTAAAATTCTTGAGTGGAAGGGTGAAGTTCCTTATAAAAATATTCAAAAAAATGCTAGGAATATTAGATATTCTTTAATATCCGATTATTGTTTTAATAAAAATATTAGGTATTTATTAATAGCACATCATATGGATGATCAAATTGAAAATTTTCTTATAAGATTGACAAGAGGAAGTGGTTTGACGGGTTTATCATCAATGGTAGAAAGTGTTAATTATAGCAATAAATTGAAAATTATAAGACCTTTATTAACTTTAAAAAAAAGAGATCTTAAATATGTTACCGTAAATTATTTTAATACATATATTAAAGATCCTTCAAATAAAGACGAAAAATTTTTGCGTACTAGGATAAGAAAATATAGAAAAAACATGGAGAAAGAAGGATTAGATACAACTAAAATTATTAGAACTGTAAATAATCTTCTGTCTGCAAATAAAGCTATCAATTTTTATAAAAACAAGGCTTTGTATAAGTATGCATCTTTTGTGTCAAAACACAAATGTTTGCTAAATATGAAAATATTTACTGAAGAAGCTGAAGAAATTATTTTTAAATCTTTTTCAGATATTTTATCTTTGGTTTCCGGAACATATTATCCACCCAGATCCAAAAAAATTCTAAATTTAATTGTTCGGATTAAAAAAAATAAGTTTACTAAATGTACTTTAGGAGGCTGTGTAATTGAAAAAAGAGACGGCTTTGTCGCAGTTTTAAAAGAAGTGAAAGTTAAAAAAATGACTTTTCAACCAGTAAAATAACCTTTTTTTTAAATATTAATCATAAAATTGCTACTTGTTTACAAGAAAATAATGCTTATCTTAAGTTATATATGAATTTGAAAAATTTGATGATGTGGGGTTTGTTAGTTGTGCTCGTTGTAGGTTTATTTCAACTGTTTCAAACTTCGGATAGATCCGTCTCTTCGAACAAAATAGCATTTTCTAATTTTTTACAACAAGTTGAAGATGGAAGAGTTGTTCAAGTAGAAATTGTTGGCAATGATATTCAAGGTATTTTCTCTGATGGCACAGCATTCAACACCTATGCTCCAAACGATCCTAATTTAATAGAGAAATTATCTTCTAAAGGCGTTAACATAACAGCCTCTCCTCAAGAAGATAAAATGCCTTCTTTTCTAGGAATTCTTTTATCATGGTTCCCAATGCTTTTACTTATTGGCGTATGGATATTTTTTATGAGGCAAATGCAAGGAGGAAGAGGTGGAGCCATGGGTTTTGGCAGATCTAAAGCAAAATTATTAAGCGAGTCTCGAGGTAAAATAACTTTTAATGATGTGGCTGGAATTGATGAGGCTAAAGAGGAAGTTGAAGAAATAGTAGAATTTTTAAAAGATCCGAGAAAGTTTAGAAGACTTGGTGGAAAAATTCCAAAAGGAGCTCTTTTAATAGGACCGCCTGGATCAGGTAAAACATTATTAGCTAGAGCAATAGCGGGTGAGGCTAACGTACCTTTTTTTATTATTTCAGGATCAGATTTTGTTGAAATGTTTGTTGGAGTTGGAGCATCAAGAGTAAGAGATATGTTTGAGCAAGGAAAAAAAAGTGCTCCATGTATAATTTTTATAGATGAGATTGATGCAGTTGGTAGAAGCCGAGGCGCGGGTCTTGGTGGTGGAAATGATGAAAGAGAACAAACATTAAATCAATTACTTGTTGAAATGGACGGCTTTGATACTAATGAGGGTGTAATATTAATAGCAGCAACCAATAGACCTGATGTTTTAGATCCCGCTTTAATAAGACCCGGAAGATTTGATAGACAAGTTGTTGTACCTAATCCTGATATTGTAGGAAGAGAAGCTATTTTGAAAATACATAGCAAAAAAATTAGTTTAGGACCTGATGTAAAATTAAGAACAATTGCTCGAGGAACACCTGGTTTTTCTGGAGCTGACTTAGCAAATTTGTGTAACGAATCAGCATTGTTAGCAGCTAGAAAAAATAAAAGAATTGTAACAATGGAAGATATTGAGGAAGCTAAAGATAAGGTAATGATGGGAGCGGAGAGGAGATCTATGGTTATGACCGAAGATGATAAAAAATTAACTGCTTATCATGAAGGTGGCCATGCCATTGTTGCTTTAAATGAAGAAGCATCAGACCCTATACATAAAGCTACAATTATACCACGAGGAAGAGCTTTAGGTGTAGTTTGGACTTTACCTGAAAGAGACAAGTACTCTCATACAAGAGAATATCTAGAAGCAAATATATCAAAAGCTATGGGTGGAAGAGTTGCTGAGGAATTAATTTTTGGTCATAATAAAGTTACGTCTGGCGCTTCATCTGATATACAAATGGCTACTAAACTAGCAAAAGATATGGTTACTAGGTTTGGAATGAGCAAAGAACTTGGACCATTAACTTATGGTGAAAATGAGGATGAAGTTTTTCTTGGAAGATCCATAACTAGACACCAACATATGTCTGAAGAAACTGCAAAAAAAGTAGATATAGAAATTAAAAAAATCGTAGATCAAGGTTATCAAAAAGCAAAAAAAATTCTTACTGAAAAAATGGATGATTTACATAAATTAGCAAAAGCTTTATTAGTGTACGAGACCCTTACTGGTGACGAAATTAAAGATTTAATTTTTAAGAATGTTCAACCAAAAGCATCAACTGGCGAGGAAAAAGAAGATAAAGATAAAGAAGAATCTTCAGCTCTAGGATCTTTAGGTTTAAAACCAAAACCTGCAATTTAATTTTTAATGCGTAAGTATTACACAAGGCCGTGTAATTTCCATTACGGAAATTACGCTAGGAGTCTTATTGCAAAAAAAAAAGGTTTTCCTCTAGCAGGCAACCTAAATATTGCTTTTGATAAATTGGAAATTTTTATAAGAGACAAAAAGGGAAATATCAAAAGTTACTTTTTATCTATAGATGAAATAAAAGGTCAAAATAAAGAAATATTATCTATCATTAAAAATGATCTAAAAAAGATAATTTCAAGAAGAAAAAGTATTTTGGGGCTAAAATTTAACAATCCTCAAATTATGGGTGTTCTCAATATAACACCAGATAGTTTTTCTGACGGAGGATTATTTTTTGGTGATTCTAAAGCTTATGACCAAGCAAATCTAATGATGGAAAGTGGTGCGACGATTATTGACATAGGAGGAGAGTCGACTAGACCGGGCTCAAAAATTATTAATGAGAGAGATGAATGGGAAAGAATAAAAAATACTATTATTAAGATGAAAAAAAATTTTCCTAAAATACTTTTATCTTTAGACACAAGAAAATCAAATCTTATGAAATTGGGCATTAAAGAAGGAGTGGATATGATTAACGATGTGTCAGGCTTAAATTTTGATAAAAAATCATTTAGTATTATTAATTCAAAAAAAATTCCTTTTATTTTACATCATATGCAAGGTACACCAGATACAATGCAAAAAAATCCTAAATATGATGATGCACTGTTGGATATTTACGATTTTTTTGATGAAAAAATTAATTTTTGTTTAAAAAAAAACTATAAAGGGATGTCCGATATTAATTGGAACATCGAGAAAAAGATTTATAGAACATATTGTAACAAAATTTGATACTCCAGAGCGAACAGGAGGTACATTAGCATCGGTGTTGTATGGACTTTCACAGGGGGGTCAGTTATTTAGGGTTCACAATGTTAAAGAAATTAATCAAGGAATATTAGTTTTTAGCAAAATTTTAAATACAAATTAGTTCATGAGCAATAAATATTTTGGTACAGATGGTATTAGGGGTACCGTCAATCAAGGCAATATTACTGGAGAAAAATTTTTTAAGTTTGGTCTAGCGGCTGCTACTTATTTTAAAAACCAAAAAAAAACAAAACAAATTGCAATAATAGCTAAAGATACAAGATTGTCAGGATATACTTTAGAACCAGCTTTGGTATCAGGATTAGCATCAGGCGGAATGCATATTTTTACTTTGGGACCTTTACCAACTAATGGACTTGCAATGTTAACAAAATCGATGAAGGCAAATATGGGCATCATGATTACTGCGTCTCATAATCCTTATTATGATAACGGTCTTAAATTATTTGGGCCAGACGGCATGAAATTATCGGATCAAATAGAAAAGAAAATTGAAAAGCTAATAGACGCTAAAAACACAAAACAACTTACAAATCCAAAGTTATTAGGCAGAGTAAAAAGGCTAGAAGATGGTAATGATAAGTATATTGAAATAATAAAAAAAAATTTTCCAAATAATTTTCACTTAAGAGGCACTAAGATAGTTTTGGATTGTGGTAATGGAGCAGGGTATATAGCTGCTCCTAAATTGCTTAAAAATCTTGGGGCAAAGGTTATTTCAATTGGAGTTCAACCTAACGGTTTTAATATAAATGATAGATGTGGATCTACCCATCCGTCTAAAATTCAATCAGCTGTAAAAAAATATAAAGCGCACGCTGGCATTTCTTTTGATGGTGATGCCGACAGAATAATCATGTGTGATGAAAATGGCAAAATTATTGACGGTGATCAAATAATTGCAATGCTTGCTCGTAGATGGAAGTTAAAAAAAATTTTAAGGGGAGGTGTAATTGGAACTTTAATGTCGAATTATGGGCTAGAAAATTTTTTAAGAAATGAAAAAATTAAATTTTTTAGATCTAATGTAGGTGATAGGTATGTTAAAGAAAAAATGAAGAAATTAAATTTTAATTTAGGTGGCGAACAATCTGGGCATATAATTCTTGGAAAATTTGCAACTACTGGAGATGGTTTAATGGTTGCATTGGAAGTTCTCTTTTCTCTAAGAAAAGGAAAAAAAGCTAGTGAATTGCTTAACGTTTTTGAACCCTTGCCACAAATATTAGAAAACGTAGCAGTCAAAGATAAAAATATTATCACTAAAACTAAATGCAAAAAAGCAATCAAAAAAGCAAATAAATTGATGAGTGGGCATGGAAGATTGTTAGTAAGAAAATCAGGTACAGAACCTAAAATCAGAATTATGGCTGAATCTTATGACACAAATTTAATTTTAAAATGTATAAAAATAATCAAGAATTCAATAAAATAATGAAGCCAAAATCAAAAATATTAATAATTGCTGGCTCTGACTCTTCAGGGGGAGCCGGTATACAAGCAGACATTAAAACGGTTACTGCATTAGGAAGTTACGCCATGACTGCAATTACTGCTATTACAATTCAAAACACAACAGGGGTAAGTTCTGTAGTCCCTATTCAAGCGAAAGAAATAGGAAAACAAATTTTGTTTACGTGTAAAGACATAAAACCTGATGCTATAAAAATTGGCATGCTTCATTCATCTGAAGTA
>LUMJ01000022.1_pt2 | contig 22410 bp, 41 predicted proteins | sample 729631 | NCBI WGS metagenome assembly LUMJ01 (sample SAMN03860266, study PRJNA289734) | marine metagenome | biome: seawater column; feature: ocean; material: water; isolation source: Red Sea water column Station 22 - depth 500m | place: Saudi Arabia: Red Sea | collected 2011-10-15 | depth 500 m
GGAAAAGGATGTGATATAGTTTTATCTGTTTGTCTTGCTATTAAAATACTATTTGCAAAAACCGTACTTTGTGTGGGAGTATCTAATATTGTTGTTGAGGCACAAATATGACCTGTTGATAAACTATCACCTTTTCTACTAACTGCTGGCATTACTTCATCTCCACTTTTCCGCCTACTTCTTCTAATGCTTTTTTAATTTTTTCTGCTTCTTCTTTTTCAATATCTTCTTTAAGTTTACCAGGACAATTTTCTACAAAATTCTTTGCTTCTAATAAACCCATTTCTTTATATTCTCTACACTTTTTAAGAACAGCTATTTTTTTATCATCTTCAAAACTTGTTAAAATTACATCATATAAATTTGATTCTTCTTCAACAGCAACTGCTGGTCCTGGTGTTTGCACAATTGCATTTAAATCTAAACCCCAAGCTTTCTCTAATTTTTTAGAAAGTTCTCCAGCTTCAATCACCGTAAGTTTGCCTAATTCTTCTACTAAATTATCTATGTTTGCCATATTACTATTTATCTACTCCTTATTAATCAAATATTGGTTCGTATTTAAGTTGAGCCATTTGCTCTAATCTTGTTGTAGGTTCTTTTAATCTTTTATCAACAGGATAATTTCCTGTAAAACAAGCATTACAAAATCCATTGCCTTCTACTGCCTTATTCAATCCTTCAATCGAAAGATATTCTAATGAATCAGCTCCTATAAAATCTTTGATTTCTTCTACACTACTTGTCCCAGCAATAAGTTCCTGTCTATTTGGTGTATCTATACCATACCAACAAGGGTGTGTTATAGATGGAGATGAAATACGCATATGAATTTCTTTAGCACCTGCGTGTCTTATTAAATTAATAATTTTCTTTGCTGTTGTTCCTCTAACAATTGAATCATCTATGATAGTAATTACTTTATCTTTAAATAATCTCATAGCACTATGTTTTAATTTAACACCTAAATTTCTTATTTGTTGTGTAGGTTCAATAAAGGTTCTTCCAACATAGTGATTACGAGTTAATCCTAATTCAAAAGGAATTTTAGATTGATTAGCATAACCTAAAGCTGCAACCATACCAGAATCAGGTACTGGTACAACCATATCTGAATCAATATAAGTTTCTTTTGCTAATTCCTCACCTATTCTTTTACGAACTTCATATACTAATTGATTATCAATAACTGAATCAGGTCTGGAAAAATAAATGTGTTCAAATACACAAAAATGTTTTTTAACTTTTTTATTCAAATGATAAGTTTCTCTTGTTTCATTACTGAATACCATAACTTCACCTGGTTCAACATCTTTAATTTCTGTTGCACCTATTAAATCAAGTGAACAACTTTCGGATGCTACTACATAACCTTCTTTATATCGTCCTATAACTAATGGACGAAAGCCATTACTATCACGAGCAACAATTAATTTATTATCCATTAATGCTACTATGCAAAATGCACCATCAACTTTATTTAATACTTTAAGCAAACGGTTTACAGGATCAGTTCCTTCTGTCCGTGCTAATAAATGTGGTATTATTTCTGTATCAGTATTAGTTTGAAATATTGCACCTTCTTTTTTTAATTTATCCCGCCAATATTCAGCATCCGTAAAATCACCATTATGTGCTAATGCAAATCCACCGAAATCCAAATTATAAAATATTGTAGCTGCACCAGTTCCACCACTAGTGCTATATCTCACGTGACCTAAAGCCATATTGCCAGGTAAATTTTCTATGATTTTATTTTTACTAAAAATATGGTCTACTAAACCATAAGCATTTTGAGAGTGAAATTCCTTATCATAAGAAATTATGCCAGCTCCTTCTTGGCCACGGTGTTGTAATCCGTGAATTCCTAAAGCTGTAATTTTTGACGCTTCAGGAACATTGTATATTCCAACAATTCCACACATTATTAAAAAATTATCTTCCTAATTTATCTTTTCTACCAATAGGTAGTGTTTGCCACTTGGTCATTTCAATTCCTTTTTTACTTATCCATTCAATATAGATTAATTTAGCTTTTACTTTATTTTGAAATGATTTAACTGCCTTTTTCCAACTTAAAGCAGTTATTTCCTCATTTATTTCCTTACCATCTGTAAATTTATATACTTTTTCTCTTGCCATATGCTCAATATTTATGTGCGTTTTCGAATCACGGTTTTTGAACTTAAAAAGTGCGAATCTACGGTATCAAATGATTAAAATCCGTCAATGTTCTCACTTTGTTCTCATATTTTGTTGCGAATCGTTCTCAAATACCGAAAAACCTAGGGTTTCCAACGGAAAAAACGGACTTATATGTCATTTTTTGCTTGATTTTACTAGGTTTTTCTGTTAATATAGTAATATAAACACTATGAAAGGAAATATATAAAAAATGAGTAGATTTAATCTAAATCCTTATCTTTGTAAGAAGGGATTTTATCTAACCGATTGTGAGTTTGATACAGACGGATTATCAACGACTATTGATAGGTCTGGACCTTACAAATCGTTAGAAAATGCAAAAAAGGCATATGCAAAAGCAATCAAAGGAAAGACTGCTTTAGATATTGCAGGATTATCAGTAAGAGGACCTGAATATATGTGTAAAAACAAATTCAATGATTCTCAATATAAAACTATTTGGTATTCTATTGCAGATGAGTGGAGAAAGGAATTTGCATAATGATAAAAAATATACTATCAATTATAACTATTTTTTCCGCTATTTTTGCAGTTGGATATATAGAGGATTGCAAAGGACATTGTTTAGGTAATGAGAACTGGACTATGTTCTTTATAATGTTTGGAATTATGATAATTTCAGGAAGTTTAACACTATACACAATGACGAAGGAGAACAAATAATATGACGCTTGATATAAACAACATACAACAAGAAGATATGAAAAAAGCCTTATTTAATTACATTGAAAGAATAAAGGAAGACTATAAAAAATGGACTTTTACTGGGAAAAGTAAACCTGGTGAAAATACCGTTAAAGATGAAATGACAGAAAAGTTTTGTAAAAATATTTCTATAAAAGAAGGACAAAAATATTACAAAGTATTAACTGAAAATTCAGTACACTCATTTATAGTTAAAAAGGATTCTACAATAAGAGGTAAAGACTTTAAAAGAGGAGATATGCTAAAAGCAGCAAGTTGGGCAGCACCCGCTTTGAATTGTGCTAGAGGTAATATCTTTGGTAATTACATTGTACAATGGACAGGTGCCTTGTATATGGTAAGAACAGGAACTGGACCAGTCTTTAGAGTTCGTGGCTAGAATAGTAGTATATAGAAAATATAATGATTATATCTATTATGATGGTACAATAGAAAATGTTATGAAACTAAAAAAAGCATTTGATGAATCAGGATTTAAATGGTATGTTATTGCTTATTAATTAATTAATAAAATTTTAAATAAGGGCGATTTCATATCGCCTTTTTTTAAGCCATAAATAATCTATGGATAAATTACGGTCTGTTAGTGTAAGGGTTAACACGCCTGCCTGTCACGCAGGAGACTATGGGTTCGAATCCCATACAGACCGCCATTTAGAATAAGTGCGAAATTAAAGATAGATATATTAAACCAATAAAAAAAATATCTATCCAAAAAAAGAATACTAGTATGTTCCAAATCATAATTAACTATAAGGCCAAATTGTAGTATGAGGTTCGTGTTCTTGTCTTCCCCACTTAATTTTATTCCAACCTCTTTCGTGTCCATAATATAAAAACATTTTAGTTATTACTTCTATCGTTGCTATTGCACCTGCCAAATGAATTGCACCTGTAATTATCCAAGAAATAATAAATGTATCTGTTGTTGCTAGTATTCTCCAAGATAGAGTTTTTGCTAGGCTACGTTTTATTTTTGATTGCATAAGTGATTAGATGGAGAAAGATGTACCACAACCACAAGAAGATTTTGCTTTAGGGTTGTTGAATACAAATTGGGAGCCAAAGATTTCGTCCTTGTAGTCTAGTTCCATCCCTAGAATATATAACTCGTACATTTTATCCACGAGTAATAAATCGTTTACTACAATATCATCCTTTGTATGTTCATTTTCAAAAGTCCAATCATAACCAAATCCAGCACAACCTCCTCCTTTGATAGAAAGGCGAACATATTTTTTGTCGTGCTTTTCTGTTAGTGTTGTTAAATGCTTTAAAGCATTTTCTTTTAATTTAATCATTGTTTAATCCTGGTGTATTTCTAAATCTGGTTGCCATATAGTATGTCCTTTATAAAATGCTAAACCAAATCCTACACCTGCTAAAAATAACATCATTATAACTACTGCTATTATTTCCTTCAAAATTGCTTTGTTTCCATTTTTAAATTGATTGCCATTCATTTAATATCATAGAAAGTATATTTACAAGTTATCTCTTCCCAAGCTTTTATATTTCGTAAAGTGTAAAGATAATACCTATCTCCTTCTTTTTCTTTTATAACATTTGGTGTACTACTATGATTAACAAAACCACCTAACGGTGTTCTTATAAGTTCACCACCAACAACTAAATGACTTAAACCTAATTTTACATTTTCTTCAATAAATTTATTTGTAAATATTCCTTGGCCTTCTATTGGTGATTTTTGAATAAACAGGCCATCAGGTAATGGTGCGTACATAGATTAATCCCAGTTAAGAGGTTTCCACCATTCACTATACCAATGTTTAAATTGGGCTGGGTGTCTACCTATAATAAAAATATACCAAAATCCTTTTGCCAATTCAATTAGTGCTTTTACTTTTTTATTGTATCGGTTTTTCATATTTTATTTTACTCAATCTTTCACAAGCAGAACAATCACATTTCTTACAATTACATTTAAGACAAACCTCTGGACAATGGCCATCACATTTACAATTTTTACATTTTTCTAATTCTGACATTACATATCATAAGCACTAGGATAGTATGGTGTATATCCTTGCTCTTTTGCTCCCTCATCATCTTCACTAACAATCGCCTGAACTTCAGGCACATAATGTTTAAGTAAATTTTCCACACCTTGTTGTAAAGTCATTTTAGACATAGCACAACCAGAACAGCTACCCGCCATTTCCAATTTAACTACACCATCATCAAAAGATATAAAGTTAATTACACCATTATGTTGTGCAACACTTGGTTTAACTTTTTCTTCTAAAACCCATTTAATGTTTTTTATAATTTCTTCGTTGTTTGTTTTTGTTTCGGTCATATTATTACTTATACTACTGGTGTCCCTTGTAGCCATAACATCCAAAAGAATGCTAGCATACAAATTAAAAAGGTTGTTATACAGATATAAAATTTCATTATGCTAAAATCCAAATAATAATTAATAAGGCTATTAACCAAGCAGGTACTTGTTTATATAATAACCAATCTATACCTTTTTTTATTTTGTTAAAAATCATTGACCATAATTCTCCATCGTTCATTTAAAATTCTTTTCTCCACATTAATTGTCCTTTACTACATTTTTCTAGTATATCTGCTTTTTCATTTAAAGTCAATGTGCTATCAAATATATCATTACATACAAATTGAAATTTATTTGTACAACTGATTAATGATAATCCCACCGCCAATAACACAAATAATATAAGCATAAAATAAACTGAGCGCATTTTAATCCACTTTCTTCCAAAGTGGTTGATGTAAATTATCTTTATTCATATTCACCCATAATTCATCCATACAATCTATATCATCAATAAAACCGCCAGGGTATTTCTCATTAACCTGGGCTTGTATTTCTTTGGTATTATTGAGCATATAGTCATAACACATTTCTTGGTTTTCAAAAGAAGTGTCCAAATAAAAATAGTTTATTCCTTCAGGATACTCCAAAGTGATTAACCAAAGTATCAAAAAGAATTTCATATTAATTACACATCGGTTCCTTTAGGTTCCATGATACCTAAATTCTTAAAGATATTATTACCTGGTTGCTTATCAGGCTTATTTAATGTATCGTCTTTTTTTTTAAATTGCTCCAACATATCGTTTAATTCCTTTTCACCATTCCTATTTTTTTTTAAAGGTTCTTCCATAACAGGAGCCCACGGTTCGCAGACAAACCTATATTTCTCTTGCTCCAAAAACTGATTATACATTAACATAGGTTTATTACATTCCTCTAAATTATTGAATATCAAAGCGCCATCAATGTCAGCATATTCCCACGACATTGTTTGAAAGTTAAATATGAGTAAAAACAATGCCCACATAAACAACTTATCTTTCCTTTTCTTTTTCTTCCTTTTTACGCTTACGTTTATCTGACCATAATGAAAGTCCCGCCCCTATGATCCCGCCTAATAAAGATAGGCCTACCAACAATCCAGCTATGTTTAATATCGTTAGCATAATTATTATTATTATTATTACGTAAGTTGCTATATTTATAAGTTAAACAACAAAAAACCCCCAATTACAATAAGAGTGGGCTTAAAGAAATGCGAAAAAATTTTCAACAACAAAAAACCCCCAATTAGTATAAGAATAGGTTTAGAGAAATGCGAAAAAATTTTTGTTTATTTTTTGCGATTGCGTTGTGCTTTTTCGTAGTGTCGCTGTTCGCTAGCTGGGGTTTTGGTGGAAGTTCTACAAACATATATATAATTTCCCCGATCCCTATATTCCAATGTTAATGGCTTCCAACGCCAGTATTGACGCATTGTATGTAGATAAGCTTCACTATAGTCAGGTTCCCAGTCCTCAATCCTTATGCGAAAACAAGTATTGCAATGTAAGGCCTTTTGGCAATACACAATAAAGTCCACATCTGAAAATGTATGGGTAGAACTAGTAGGAATAATGATGGTTTCTATTTTACGGGTTTTTAGTAATGCAGATAAAGAACTCATTGTTTACTAAAATAATATTTATAATACTATTTACTTATTATAACACATTAAAGGAATAAGTCAATAAGTCGTGCCGACTTGGGGAAGGCCAAAATATATGGGGGAAAAAAATTATATATTTAATTGGGATATCTACCTAGATTCATATTGCATTTATAGATTAGATTCCTAGCCTAGTTCCTTATAGCCTTTATATTAGTTAAGGTCTATTTTGGAGCCTCTATGTTGTACGGTGCCTGTTGTGTTATCTACGGTTGTGCCATCTACGGTGACCAGTCGATTACCGGCCACGGTCATAGTGTAATTGCCACCTACTTTTACATTGTAATCACCAGCGCTATTGACATTGACCTTACCATCTAATGTGACGAGGTTAATGGCCCCTTTATCAACTTGTACATTGATATTAGCATTAGGCCCGACCTGTATATCGTAATTGTTATTGCTAGCACCATCCTTATTAATGTATATCTTATGTCGGCCACCTATTGATATATCTGATTTACCAGTAATGGAGACCAGATTGTCAATGGAGGTCAGCGTATGGTCGGTGCCTTTGATAAGGGTCACTCTATTGCCGTCCTTGTCTATTTCGGTTGAGGTACCGGTTCTGTGAGAAAGGTAATAGCGTTCGGCATTTGGCGTATCGTCAAATTCCTGTATATGGCCTGATTCGGATTCATAGGTATGGTTCTTTGGATAGACCGCGGCGTAAGGAATCTCAGGTTGATCCCAGAGAGTCCCATCCGAGGCCGCCATAGCGCTAGCGTCGGCGGCCGAGGTTGCGTCAAAGTCCGCTGTGGCTATGCCTGTAATTCTTGTATTTCTTCTAATGACCAATGATAAATGGGGATTGCTTTCTACGCCCTTTTCATCCTTCAGATTAACGGCCAGTCGATTGACATCCGATTCGGCCTTGTATTTGGGATAAGTTCCTGAAGGATCATTGAAACCTTTTTTACTATCGGCCAATTCTGCGGGAAACCCTGGCAAACTCCCTAATACAACGGGCTCTTGAGCAAATGAACCATCCCTAAAAAAGCCTACGCACCACGAGCCTTCAACCAAAAAGCTGGGTGATTGGCCTAATCCCGTAATGCCAGATGAAGTGGTCGGTAACACGCAATGCGCCCAGGGTAAATCGGCCGTGGGTAGTGTTAGCTTGTCCTGCGTATGATAACCCAGACAGCGTACTCGTAAACGGCCTGCGTACTTGGGGTCGTGCCTGTCTTCCACCACACCAACGAACCAAATGAATCCATCATGGCCTAAAAAGTTTTTGTTCATTTATATAATCTCCGATACTTTTAAAGGGTTGTGCCGATAAATGTCTGTATTTAATCCACTCGGACCCTTGTTTTTTCTAATATTTATTAAGCTTGCGTAGGCGCCGCCGTGCGTAAGCACTCCTTTAGGCCATCTATGGGTTTTCATATATTGCGTAGGTTCTGAACCATCTCTGGACCTATACTCTATCATCTCACTTACCAAAGGCCTTTCTGGCGGTAGATTCTTTCCCCTTACATTTCCTTCTCTTATATAAGGGTTTTGTAAGGTTTCTGTTGTGTTTCTGAGCATATCTCTCATCTTGTTCAATTCCGTTATGTCAATCGGCTGTTTATGTGTTGTGGCCTTGGTTATAGTGTTTATCTGGAAATTTTTTTTCAAACTCGCAGACAGCCTTGCAGTCAGCTTCAAAGCCTTCCTCTATGTTTTGTATTCTAATAGGTGGAATCATCATATATATTAACCGCTTTACCCTTATCTGTAAATTCCGTCTGTAATCTACTATTTTTTGTTTCTAATCCGTCCATATATGTGTCTTTTGAGCAAGTTAACACCATTTTGTGTTTCTTATCTGATACTGAAAAATTGTGCCTTATCTTTGTTATTAACCATCGGCCTGATACTAAAGGGTTATCGGCTTCTGGCATATCGGGATCCTCTACGGGACCGTACCTTGGTATATGTACTTGAATCATATGTCCGGCATTGATATGTGTATTACCTGGTACATCTAAACGCATTTCCATCATTTCTAATAGACTTAAACCGCTAGCACGCCATTGCATATACTCTTTTGCATTATCACCTGTGTCGCTATTCGTATTGTGTATATGGGCGGTATTTGACGCAACCATAAACCTTGAATCTTTATAATCTGATAGTCTTTTATATTTACCACTATCTTCGGTCATATAGGTGTCGTCTATGTCGTAAGGTGCTTTTGGTAATAGACCTCTATAGGTTGGTATTTGATCCATTCCACTTCTATCTGCTTCATCATTTTCCATATGTGGTATTTGGTTATAAGAATCAATGTAATCAAATGAGTTATCCGTTATAGTCTTATTAAACGAATCGTGTGTTAGCAACCTACTAGACCAAGTTCCTATTCTTTGATTTTTAATTACATCAGCATTCCGTATAACATCATACTTTTCTACAATTCTTAAATCAGCTTTGGGATTGTCTTGTGGATTGTTTGATCCTCTTGCTTCAGATGAGGCAGCAAAATATTCAAACATTGGTGGATGGTGTACTATTTTACTATTTCCTCCACCAGACGCTTTAATAATAAAATAAAATGAATCTAATGCTCTATAATGAAACCCTTGACCATTTTCATAAAATAGATAGACAGGCAATAATGAAGTTTTAGGTATTGACTTCCCTGCCAACATATTAATAATATCGGTTGGTCGTTTATTTGGTGCCACAAACTTATGGTTATGTTTAGTAGGTTGTATATAGCATTTTTTCTTACTATTCAGTCCCCATTTCTTTTTTACTATCTTGGCAATAGCGTCATCATATGGACCATCAAAAGCTCGTGATATTCTTACATTTTGGTCTCTTATTCCTTCAACAGAAATAAAGTTTAATGTAAGTGTTTCTACCGTTGGAGATACTCGCACTTTTTTAGCAATACTATATACGGCCATCTTGTGGTCGGTAAAATCAAATTCACCTGTGTTAGCAGCTTTTGGTTCTAATGGTGTTCGTACTTTAAATGATAGAAACTCTTGTCCTAGAATAGGCATAAGAGTAGTGAGACCTGTATTATCTGTAAAGGTAATATCACCTGTAAGAAAATTAGTGGTTAAATCCTCATAGATGTTAATGTCATTAACATTTGTGGTAATGTCAACCGTATCGCCCTTGTAATTAATTAGAACAACCTCACCTATTCTAAAATCACCAGCGAATTGAAGGTCATTATCTTCATATAACCGCTCTCTCATAATTAATTCCTAACTAATCTTTTAAATTCTGATACAAAACTTCCTAGATAGCGTCTGTTTAAAATCTTAATTTGTCTTTTTTCATCCTGTAACCTTTGTTCATACTCATAATTGGTTACCGTTGTTGCACCTGCCTGTGTGCTATTAACTTCAACCAAGTGTGAATTATCCTGTTCAAAGGTAGGTCCACTTGATTGTACAATTTCGTAATGGTGAACACCATTTGGGTTAGTATATTTGCCTGTCACATAATTATTGAATTGTGTTTGTGATAATGGCCAATCATAAAATCTATCCTTAATATTATTCATTAGCAAAATAACCCAATAGTAATCTACCGTATCGTACATAGCATAGGATACATCTTCAGGTTTCTCTCCATCGCCTATATTGTATTTGTCATACAGAGCAACGTTGTTTTTAATGCCGTCACGCATTTTAACACGCCTTAATATATCTACAACCAATTTTTGGTTGCCATCACCTTTGATGTCGTATACCATTTTAGGAAAATATTTAAAGTAATGAGCCATTTATTTAATTCGACTGAAAATTATGTGAAACTGGTGGTACCGATTCCACTTTATCAGGAGTCCTTGTTGATTTATTTCTTCCTCTAATGTCGTGTGTTCCGAATGTTGCCAATTGCCTATCAACAAATTCTAGTTCTTGGAATGATAAAGTCACATTTGTTGTAACCGGTGGAGCACCGTGTTCGTCTTTACGATATGTAGCAAATTTCTCCTCACCACCATAACTAACGGTCATATTTGTCAAGGCTGATAGAGCAATTTGATTTAAATAATTATTCTCCATACCACGATACATATATCTTATTGAAAATTCTGATGGCACTCTAAACGCAAGAGCAGAACCTTGTCCTAATTTTTCAGGCAGCATATGGTAAGTAAAAGTATCCACTATATCATTAACCTCTCTTGCTTCTTTTCTATTTCTTGGTGTCATTTTAAAACTATAATCAAATTTTCTATAGTCTATGCCTTTAAATATCATTTCTTGCATAGGTGCAGGAGCAATCCCTGTTGTTCTTTGCAATTTAGCAGCAGCACCAGCAGCAGTTCCCAACGAACCAAAATCTAATAACGATTCTACTAACTTTGAAGTTTGTTCTCCTAAATTTTGTCCTGGGCCTCCCCAACCTTGTTTACCTTTCATTATATCTGCAAACGAAGATAATACTCCTGTAAGCATTCCTACTTCAGCAGCGTCATAGTTTGAAACATAATCCACTTTAACATTATCTGGCATATACAACACAACCGAATCTCTTATTAACCTTTTAGGCACACCAATACCAGCAGTAGTTTCATCAAAAAATCGTTCATTGGTAAAAGTGTCATTATAAGATTCACCGCCTGCATTTGACATTTCATTTGGATTATGAATATTTAAATCCATATTAGGTGAAAATTGTGTGCTTTTAGTACGAGAAAAAACATTGAATATCATATAATGCCCATTTGCATCCTCCAAATCGTGTGGATACTTCAATATACTTCCTGTTAGGTTCTTACCTAATTTATCGGTAGATAGTCTGCGTTTTTCGTTTATTTGTGTCATAGGAATATTTATCTATTAATATACGGTTTTTATATTATTAATTGTTGTGTCTATATTGACATTGCTCATATCTGGCCATACATTTGTTGAGTTAGCATTATTAATTGTATTAGCACTAACTGGTATAATAGGTCCATTATTATCTTTGTTATTGTTAAATAATTTCTCTATTGCATTTTCTAATGATGATGTTTCTAAATGTGCCCTAACCGAAGTATTTTTTGAATCAATGGCCACATTATCTGCCCCATATATTAATGGTTTCGTATCACTTTTTACTGGAGCAATCTTTTCTGCCTTATCCTGTTCACTAGGGTCACCAGCTAAAAATTTTGCAATCTTTTCTTTTTTAAGAAATCCAAATGTTAAACCTTCTAATAAACCACCAGTACCAACAGCGGCTTTATCTCTAAGCGTTAAATCTTCTTTTTCTTTACCTAATATTTCACCTGCCTTTGCAACACTTGTGGCAGCGTCAAATATGGCTAACCCAGCAGCAAGAGGTAAGAATAATCTACCTCCAACACGAGCAGCACCTTTTAAAACTCTACCTGCTGTACTTGCAACTTTGGCACCTGTTTTAACCGTTCCCTTAGCAAGTGTTTTTGCTTTTGATGATAATGTGGAAGGTGTCTTTACTTTTGGCTTTTTCCTCATTAACTTCTTAGCCGCCAATGCGGTACCTCCTACAGCAGCAGTACCAGCCGTACCATAACCAACAGCTTTAGCTGCGGTGCCCATAAAACCATCACCTTCACCACCACCACTTTTAATAAAGTCTTCCATCAGTATATTAGTTTGTTCGGTATTCTCAGCAATTGTTTCAAATAAATTTTTATCTTCTTCGTGCCAACCTTCTTGTATTGCTAATTGTTCTTCTTTTGCCTCTTCACCAGCAGCACCTTTTCCAGGTTTACTATCAAAAGGAGCAACTCTACGACTAGCAAGTTCTTCTCGTTCTTCTTCCCTTTGAGTTCTTCTAGGTTTTCGTACTATTGGTTGTTCGTCCAATTCATCAAATGTTAAATCACCTTCAGCGAGATCCTCTCCATGAATTTCTTCCATTACGGTATCTGCCGCAATTGCTTTCCGTTGTGCTCTTCCTGCAGCTTTTCCTTTTTGAACCTCAGCACTTCTTAATTCTCTTTCACCTGCTTCTGTTCGTTCTATTTTCTTCTCTATTGCCGTACCTAGTATTGGAATATTACCAAATACTCTAGCAGCCAATTTAAGGGGTTTAAATTGTTTCATCAAATCTTTGAACCCCATCCTTGTTGCTGTAAATGCGTTTGCTAGTGGTCTAACTTCAGAAAGTACAGGAGCTATAATTTCTCCAATATACTTCCTCTCATCATTATTAAATCTTCTACTCTCATCTAATTTACCTACAAGTGTTTGATACTTGTCCATTACATCTTTAAATTCACTAAACGATCCATCTGCCATTGAGTCTAATTCCTGTGAAAAATTAGCAACAACGCTTTGTGCTTCTCTGCTTATGGTAGGTTTAACTTTCTTGCCAGTTGCAGGATCTACGCCTTTAAGTTGATTGGCATATTTTCTGGTAACTTCTAATTGTTTTTGTGTAGTAAAAGTTTGTGCAGCTTCAGATATTGCTACCTGTTCTTTTTCCTGTTCACCCTTTTGCTCTATTAATAGTTCTTGAAATGATTTGTTTGCCATTTAATTACTTCTTATTTTTAGGTAATTTCGTACCAGGTTTACCAACATATAACCCAAAGAAAGCAGCGCCAGCACCAACTATTGTTGATATGTACATTGCCTGTGAATTGGTTGGGTCAGGTAATTGCATAAACCAGGTTACTGATTTATAGAATGCATAAATGTACGCCAACATTACTAGTCTAGGTATGACCCTAAACTTATCTAATAAACCTGCTGTCTTGTTATACCAAGTAGGTGCGTCCTCACCATCATCTGGTACAAGGTCGCTCTTTGCTAATTCGTATTCTTCGGTTGTCTTTTTTACTTTTACTAAATCATCGCTCATCTTCTTCGGTTTCTCTCTCTCATTTTTTCGTTTTCATTTTTTATATGTTGTATTAACATATCAATGTAAATCTCCCTTTCCCACGGTAACATTGTTTCTAACTCACTTAAAGAATATTTATGATGTTGCATTAACAAAAAGTTCACACGATAATAATTCTCAAGCGATTCGTGTGAAAGGGTTATTGAAAAAAATCTCTGGTACCGTTCAGCGTCAAATTAAATTCTTTGTTTGTCTTTGGATTTTTATACTTTATCGTATGTTTAATCCTAGGCATTTTATCAAAAAAATTAATCAATTGTTTATATTGCGCTTGTGTTAAACTACCAACATATTGTTCCAATTCTTCAGCACTTATATTGTTTCGGTCATAAACCTCTTCACCTTTATAAATGCTTTCAATCGAATCTTTCAGCACATCTAATGAAACTTCCGTATTAGTTGCCTGACCGTTAAAAGATTTAATCGTTGGGTATCTCATAACCACCCCATAATTATTTTTAAATTTAATATCAAAGTTTTGACCTTTAGGTGTTTCAACTTTGATTTCTTCTAAATTTAAATCATAACTCACAATTTCTTTTTCGTCATCTGGACACTTCAATCTCAATTTAACTATTTCACCAACTGACTTTGCTCTAACCTTTAGGTATAGATACTCAAAATCAAATATAGGTAATTTGGTCACATCAAGTTCCGTTATGATACAGGACTGCACGGTGTTAACAACTGCGTGTCCTATTTCAGTTTCATCTTCACTTTCTAATGCCATTAACATCACCTTTTCCTCTTTAACAAGGAAAGGTCTATATGTTACCTTTTGGCCATTAGAAGGTAATGTACAAATATAATTTGGTACTTCATTCAATGGTATTGCCATATTTTACTCCTCTTTATATATTCAACTACTAAAAGAATGGTGGGAATACTTTTCCACCAAATATTCTACCAGTAGGAAATCTTGTTTTTATTTGTTGTAGGACATCACGTCCTGTTCTTCTAATCTCTGGTGGTAATTTCTGCAAAATCTTGCCTAACCAACCACCTATTGGGAATTTACTTTCTTTAATCACACCAGTTCCATCAATATCACCATATGCAGCTCCCATTTCGTGGTCGTGTAAAGATATATTAGACCTCCAATATCTGTAATTAAAGGTCACAGGTTGAGTAGCAAAAGCATTTGGATTACTATATGATAAATCTACTGGCCCTAATGTTTTAGGATATGCCTCTATTAATTCAATGTAGTATCCCGCCAATGTTAATCTTGCTAATGGACCTTCTATGTTAGCATCCTCAGCAAACCTTGCAGGTTGCGTTGCTTCATTTTTATTTTCGTGCAATGGAAATATGAACACCTTACCCACATATTCATCATAAAAATTAAGATTAAATGTTCTTTGATTTACAACTGCATTTTGCCAAGACTCAAATATTGCTCTTTCTGATAATTCTGAATCCAACATAAAGGATAAATCCATTGGTGTAAACTCTAAACCCCTAGCGATATTTCGTTCAGGTCCATAAAACTGATTCGCTGATGTATCTAAAATTGTTCGTTCTGGTAATCGTGCTGATGAGCAAAAGAAAAATAATCTTTCTCTTAATGAATCTTTAATACCAAAAACTTGGTTTATATCATCCTTATATTCAGAAAATTCTGGTCCTTTAAATGTTTCTTCATCAAATATTTTAGGAAACTCTAATACAACCATAAACTTAGCAGGTCTATAAAGTCCTTCAGCACCTGCAACCATAGACCTAAATCTGTTTATGGTAGATTGAGGATTTGCCTTTTGTGCCATTTGTTTTTTGGCTCGTTTAGGATCCCAATGTTTACCTCTAGGTAAACCTATTCGTATATCAAATGGTCCTGGTAATGGTAGTCGTTGTCTAATTATTGCCATTATGCTATTTTATTCCTACTATCTGACCAAACAACTGCTTCACTTGCTTTTTTGAATCTAGCAACAGGTAACATAATTGCGATTGCGGCCTCGTCTAAATCTACTCTTAAAAAATCTGACCTCATATGAGACCATAGATATTTTTTAAGTGTTGGTTTAATAATTTTAATTCGTTTAACATCATCATAGTTTATATCAAAAATTGTTTTCTTATCAAATTTTCTATCAGTAGCAAACCTACTCATCTTGTCTAACATTTCAAATCTTAATAACGGTGGCAAATAATGAAAGTTCATACCAATAAAACCACCTTTGATTGGGTCTAAAGGTAACACTAATGGAAACACATCATAGTAAGGTAGTGTGCCTTTTAATTTAGGGTCATAAGCATATAGACTTAACTTACCTCTACTAGGTCTATTAGTTAGTTTGCCTTGTCGCATTAATTGTCTAGCGGTTACATTACTTGCTAACTTACTAACCTGTGTTCTATACCATTGAGCAGACTTTTTCATATGCCCAGTAGCAGAACCAGCTCTACCTCTTATCGTATCAAATATTGACGCCATATGTTATATTTATATGCAATAAATAATACTATGAAGAAGATAGGAAGATTGATTAACATAGACCGTATGGCATATAAAGGCAAATTCACACCTAAAAACCCACAGAAATACAAGGGCGACCCAAAGAATATTATTTATCGCTCAAGTTGGGAGCGTAGATTTATGTCTTATTGTGATAAAACAAAAGAAGTTTTAGAATGGGGTAGTGAAGAAATATGGATTAATTATCGTTCTATTGATAACAAAATACACAAATACTTTCCTGATTTTTATATGAAGATTAAACAGCGTGATGATACAATAAAAAAATTCATTGTAGAGATTAAACCTTCATATCAAACTCGTCCTCCTAAAAAGAAAATAAGAAAGACAAGGCAATATATTAAAGCGATTATGGGATATAAAAAGAATACGGCCAAATGGGCGTATGCAAGGGAGTGGTGTGAAAGAAAAGGTATGAATTTTGTTATACTCACCGAAAAGCACCTCAAAACATTTTAACTGGCGGAGACGGTTAGATTCGAACTAACGATACCCGAAGGTATAGCAATTTAGCAAACTGCTGGTTTAATCCACTCACCCACGTCTCCAGCTCAAGGCCAGTTTTTAGAAAAAAAAAGGGCACTCAATTACTTGAATGCCCTTTAAAGTAAAGTGTGAGAGATAGATTACGAATCGTCCTCAGCTAATTTGCTGAAGTATGATATAGAATCACCTTCACCTGATTCGTTTTCTACTTTATCTTTTGTCACAGACCACCCACTATTCGTAGGTTTACTAGTCGCCTTCGGTGCTGTATTACTAACCTTTGGAAGGTTAATATCGGCAACTGATTCTGTGTTTCTTTGTCCAGTCAATACCGTATTCAGTTTACTTTTAAGTTCGTCATACGTTTTAAAATTGCTTGGATCAACGAAAGGTTTAAGAGCGTATTGAGATTTCCATACTTTGTCAATCTCATCATCGGTAGATTTAATCTTACCAACTGGCTCAAATTCCGACTTGTCATAGTTCCAAAAACCATCAACTTTACGAATCTTTAATTTGAAATTGGCACCTTCCCAAAAATCAAATGGGTTGCACGCCTTCTCATCCTCAAATTGTGGATTCATAGTTTCAGTAATTTTATCAAATATCTTTTTACCGTATTTGTATAAAAATACCTTACCTTCGTTTTCTGGATGTCTTGGATCATTAACTACTAGAATATTAGAATAATATTGTAATTTTCTTTTTCTCTTTCTAGCAATTTCTTTATCTGACTCAATACCTGTATTCCAAAGTCTTGTATTCTCTTCCGAAACAGGATCCTTTTTGTTTAGAGTCGTCAAAGAATTGTCAATGTACCATTGACCACCTGGTCCCTGAAATGCGTGGTGCCAAACTCTTACCCAAGGCATATCTTCGCCTTCTATTGCAGGTAAAAATCTAACTACTGCATATCCATTTCCAGACTTATCTAATTCTGGTTTCCAGAATCTATCATCTTGGTAATTACTTTTCTTTGATGGATCTTTTGTGATTGTTTTCTCTAACGCCTTTGTTAGAGTGTCAAAATTAGATTTTGACTTTTTTAATTGTTCTAACGCAATACTCATATTTGTATATCTCCTTGTATATTTTAGTTTAAGTATATCTTTCGTATCATAATATATAATTCACTTGATTATTTATAAGACTTCTTCCATTTACGATAACCTTTTACCCAATCAGTTTTACACTCACTAGGTAAATCTCTTTCACGGAGAAAGTGTCTAAATTGTGACAGCTTATCTATTAAAAAATCTAATATTCTAATCATTATGTTTCATTATATCAGGTTATGTCTAACTTGTCAAGCAGCTGTTTATGGGTCATATACTTGATATTAAGCAACTTACTCCATTCGGGTAGTTCTCGGCAAGTAGGGACTTCAGACTCATCCTTGTTGACTTTGTAAAATGTTATATCTGGACACCATCCCATTAGCATTCTCCATTGGTCTATCCAATTAACTGACGGTGTAGGTGCACCTGATTTTGTAGTGTAATTAGGTGTGCCCTTATAAACATTATTAATCTTATCCGAATCACTTTCTAAATCGTGCCCTATTAAATAAACTTCTTTTGGTTTCTCTACTCTACAAGCAATAAAACCACTAGTTGCGCCTGAAGCCCAACCGTGGTCCTGAAAATTTATATCAACATCTTTGAAATCGTGGGATTTATCTCCATCTTTTATCCAAGATATATATAAATGGGACTTCTTAATATGTTTCTTAACAACTTCTGGATTATGATGTGCAATATCCCTTTTGCCTTTTATAATACCAACTATACCTTTAATTGTAGAACCGTGCATAACAAATTCTGTTGATGTTCCTTTTTCATTTGTTATAATGCCATCAAAATGTTTTACAATATCTAATTCTGCTTTATCAGCAAAACCTAATGCCATTGTTTCGTACATATAGGCAGGTACTTTTGACCAACCTCTAAAATAACAAGGAACTTTTTGTGCATAACCACTATGATATATTTCGTGGCATATACCATAATCAACACTTGTCAATACATCTATTACATCTGGATTATCTCTATAGATAGCATTACAACCATATATCTTACCTTTACCTTTTAATTTCTCTATTGGAAAACTTAAACGGTTCTCACCATTGCCTATACAAAATACTCTATCTGGCATTTATCCTATCCATTGCTTCTATAATTTCTTTCGTTGTATAATCATATCTTGGTTGTATTGTATTTAAAACTTTTCTAATAGCTTTAGGATACAATTTATGTTCTTCGTTTAAAACTTTACGTTCAAGTGACTCTATAGTTTCACCTTTATCTATCTTCACTTGACTTTGCATAATAATTTCTCCTGAATCTAATTCACCTGTAGCATAATGAACCGTGCAACCAGTGTATTCTTCTTTGTTGTCTAATACTTGTTTATGTACATTTAATCCCTTGTACTTTGGTAATAATGATGGATGAATATTTAAGACTTTATATTTTTTAGTAAAATCATTGGTTAGTTTTTTCATAAACCCTGCCATACAGATTAAACCAATATTATACTTGTTGATTTCATCAATGATTTGTCCTTCAGATTCTATAACCTTAAAAGGTATTTTATATTCCTCTGCATACCTTAACCCAAATGCCTTTGGACTACTACTCATCACCACTTTAACTTGCTCTTTAAAACTTTTAATGATTGAAAGTAAATTAGAACCTCTACCAGATATTAATACTGCTATGTTTATCATCCTTTTACCAATGGCACAAACACTACACCTATTAATTCTTTTGTATCATATTTTGGCATTGCACTTGGTTTATAAACACTCCCTTTATGTGTGCCATCGCATAAAGGATATGTTTTACTCTTGCCACAATTACATAACCATTTTGTACCTGTCTTTGTTATTAATTGTAATTTACCTTGATAAGGTATAATCATTTGTCCACCAACTTTTAATTGGTCAACTAATAATTGTGGAATCTCATCTGCCATTGCTGTCACAATAATTTTATCAAAGGGACCTCTTTCATCCCAACCTTTATAACCATCACCAACTTTAAATCGTATATGTCCATAACCTAATTCCAATAATAACTTTTGTGTTCGTTGTGATAGTTTGTAAATTCTTTCTACTGAATATACATCTGCTGTTAATTCTGCTAATACAGCTGCCTGATAACCTGAACCTGTTCCTATTTCTAATACTTTATCTAAAGGTTTTATGTTAAGTTTATCGGTCATATAAGCCACTATAAAAGGTTGTGAAATAGTTTGTCCAAAACCTATTTGTAAAGGACTATCTGCATATGGATCTTCTTTAACAAATTTTTCTCTAGGTACTTGTTTCATTGCCCATAAAGTCCTATCACTAATAGACTTATCATAAGTCTTAATAGTTTTAATCATACTATTCATTGCTCTCTTATGTGCCATACACCATCCTCTCTATTGGTCGTCTTGCTCTTTTCATTACATCATTTGATATTTTCACTTCATAGGTATTCATCATTAATGATTGTAATATACCTGGTAATGTAATTCGTTTCATATGTGGACACAAATTACAAGGTCTAACAAATTCTACATCTGGATTCTCTACTGAAACATTATCACTCATTGAGCATTCTGTAACCATTAATACTTTACTTGGTTGTTTTTCTTTAACATAATTGCTTATTTTAGATGTTGAACCTGTAAAGTCAACTTCAGCAATTACTTCTGGTGGGCACTCTGGATGAGCTAGAATTGTTATACCTGGATTATCTTTTCTATATTGTCTAATTTCTTTTGCTGTAAATTGCTCGTGTACCATACAAGTACCGTGCCAAGATATGATTTTAACCTTTGTTTGTTCAGCAACATTTTTAGCAAGGTATTCATCTGGTAGAAATATAACTCTATCTACACCCAACGATTCAATTATCTCAACTGCATTGGAAGATGTACAACAAATATCTGTTTCTGCTTTAACTTCAGCAGATGTATTTACATAGGTCACTACTGGCACACCTGGATACTTTTGTTTTAATAATCTTACATCTTTACCTGTTATTGATTCTGATAATGAACAACCTGCTTTTGGGTCTGGTATTAAAACTCTTTTGTCGGGACTCATCAACTTGGCAGTTTCTGCCATAAAATAAACACCACACATCAAAATAGTATCTGCTGTTGTGTTCGCTGCTTCTCTTGCTAATTTTAAAGAGTCTCCTACTATGTCAGCAACACAATGATATATTTCTGGCGTCTGATAATTATGGGCAAGAATAACTACATTTTTTTCTTTTTTTAATTTATTAATACTCTCAACATATGGAGCGTGAAACGGCCACTCAATTTCTGGTATAACTTTTTTTACTTTTTCATACAAGGCCATATTTCTCCACAATCTTTTTATATTTTTTTAAATTCTCTGGTTTAACTTCTCTATCACACATAACGCAAATTTCTTTTTTTGGCAATTCCCATTTCATCTTTTTTGCAATATACCAAACTACGGTATCTCTATTCTTAATTAAATATTCTGCCGATTCATAATCTTCACCTTCTGGATGAATATGTCCATCTTCGTCCCTATAAAAGGTATATGATTTATTATTATATTTTATTATTTTCTTCTTTGTCATTTCTTGTTATCAAATTTTTAGGTTTGTCTATTGGCATTCCTTGTTTATCAAACCAGCGTTGGTCAGCAGTCACGTGAACATAACTTAAACTACCATCTTTTAATTTTATACTTCTTTTATTAATTTTACCTTTGTAAATAGTAAAATCTTTATTAACTAATTCTAAATGACCATACATATCCTGATAGATACGGTCTATCCATTTGTCGTTCATAAAATTAGATAATACATCACCCTCCGTCATACTAATATTATCAATATTACACAAATTAATAATGCAACTATTATCCAAGGTGCACCTTCTATAAGCAATTCTTTAATAAATTCCCACATCATACAAATACTTCTCTCATAATAAATTTACACTTTGTTAAATTATATTTCACAAATGGTGAATACTTTTTTAACCTAAATGAAAGGTCAGGCCAAACCACCGTTTCTTTAATTTCTTTATCCCAATTCTTAATAAACGATAGTATCTTATCAAGGGTGACCATTGTTTCTGTCCCAAGTCCTTTTGAAAGATATAACCGTAGCAACTTTGGATGTTGTCCATTAGATACGCTAAACATAGAATCAAAATGGCTATTATCCCTACCAAGTATATTATTAATTGTGGAACAATCAGCTCGAAAGTTGTACGCAAAGCTCTCATTATATTTTTGCCACTTTCTATAAACACTTTCGCCATCTTCTCTAATGAGGTCTCCAATCCATCGTTTGGGTTTATCTGAAAAATTTGCAACATAAAAATTTAATAACTCCTCATCTTTAAATCTTGTACACAATCTATGAAAGAAATATCTATCATTTCTTTTTGTAAAGCTTCCAAGTGAAGCATTAACTTTTGCATTGTGTTTAAAAAAATCATAATTGTCCGTAGAAAAATGTAGTTTAACAGCAAGGTATAATCTATAAGCGTCATATCCATTCATTATCTTGGTCTTAATGCGTTCCAACTGACAGGAAAATGATATATACAATAACTATCTATAAACTCCGCAACCTCTCTTGTTTCTTTTTGTACATCTGGTTTACATCTTAAATCACACACACGAGCAAACGCATATAA
>LUMJ01000240.1_pt1 | contig 22410 bp, 26 predicted proteins | sample 729631 | NCBI WGS metagenome assembly LUMJ01 (sample SAMN03860266, study PRJNA289734) | marine metagenome | biome: seawater column; feature: ocean; material: water; isolation source: Red Sea water column Station 22 - depth 500m | place: Saudi Arabia: Red Sea | collected 2011-10-15 | depth 500 m
GCTCGTTTTCTTTAATAACTGCTACTGCAGTTTCATCGCAACTAGATTCAATTCCTAAAATTATTGTCTTTTTTTTCATTTAATAATTAAATTTAAATATTATGAATGAAGTATAAATTAATTAAATGAAAAACAAAAAAATTATTATAGGGTCTCGTGGTAGTAAATTAGCATTAATTTACGCTGAAAGAGTAAGGTCAAAAATTTTGAAGTTTTGCTCTGAAGTTGAAATTAAAAAAATTACAACCACTGGCGATATCAATCAAAAAGATAGATTGTCAGAAATTGGTGGCAAAGGATTATTTTCAAAGCAAATTGAAAACGAATTGTTAAATGAAAAAATTGATATTGCTGTTCATGCTTTAAAGGATATGCCATCTGATGAAACTGAGGACTTGCTGATAAATTGTTTTCTTGAAAGAAATGATCCAAGAGAAGTTTTAATAAGTCATAATAATGATCTTATTAAAGACCTTAAACCAAATTCAATTGTAGGAACTTCTTCTTTTAGAAGAGAATTTCAACTTAAAAAAATCAGAAGTGATCTTGATTACAAATTAATTAGAGGAAACGTAGACACTAGAATAAAAAAACTAAATGAAAAATTATATGACGCTATAATTTTATCTTATGCTGGTATTCAATCTTTAAAATTAGATAAAAATATATCTCAGATTTTTTCCACAAGAGAAATTATTCCAAGTGTTGGTCAAGGCGTTGTTGCTTTACAGTGTAGAAAAAATGATTCTGAAACAATTCAACTATTGGATAAAGTTAATCACAAACTTACAAATATTTGTGTAATTGCTGAAAGACAATTTCTTAAAGTTTTAGAAGGAGACTGTGAAACTCCAGTTGGAGCCATAGCAAACTTGGTGGGTGATCAAATTAATTTAGAGGCGGAATTATTTTCTATAGATGGAAAGCAAAGATTTTATCATAAAGCATCAAAAAATATTAATTATTCATCAGAATTAGGTAGAGAAGTTGGAGAAATTCTCAAGAAAGAATCAAACAATTCATATAAAAGATAATTATGCATATTTTATTAACAAGACCATTAGAAGATAGTCATGCACTTATTTTAAGTTTTCAAAAACTTGGTCATGATGTTTCTCATATGCCATTGATCAAAATTGAAAAAAAAAATTATGAAAATGTAAATTTTTCTGATTTTAAAGGAATCATTTTTACTAGTTCTAACTCAATAAAATTTTTAGACACCAAATTAATTGATAAAAAAATTATTTGTTTTTGCGTAGGAAGTGCTACTGAAAAAAAAGCTCGAAGTAATGGATTTCAAAACATTTATTCTGCAGATGGTAGTGTTAGCAATTTAAAAGAATTACTTTTACAAAATTTTAACTCTTCCGATGGTAAATTACTTTATGTAAGTGGAGAAATAGTATCAACAAATTTAGATCAGGAATTAATTTCAGAAGGATACTCCGTTAAAAGAATTATAAATTATACCGCAAAACCTATAGAAAAAATCAATGAAACTTTTATTGACAAACTTAAGCTAAAAATGCCTGAAATTGTATTTGTATATTCTCAAAATAGTGCAATTAATTTCTTAAATATAATTAAAAACTATCAACTAGTTGACCTTTGGATGAATACTAATTTAATGTGTCTTGGTGAAAAAACTTCTTCTGTTTTAAATGAAATTAAATGGAAAAAAATTTTCCTTTTTAATCCTGGAGAAGAAGAATTTTTGCTATATAAAATTTAGATATGGAATTATTTAATAATTTTAAATTACTGTTTTTATCTGTTTGGGATAGAGGAATTCTTGGAGTAGATATATTTCAAATATTAATTGGTATAGGAATTTTTCTTATTTTTTTAATTTTTAGAGGAATAATCGGCAAGGTAATTATAAAAAGATTAGAGAACCTCGCAAAAAAAACAACTAATAAACTTGATGATACTTTTGTTCAAGCAATGGTAGGGCCTGCAAGATTTTTACCAATTGTTATAGGTTTTTTTATTGCAAGTTATTACATGTCATTTTCAGAAGACAATAGAGCTACTGTCGATGCTATTAACAGAACTTTAATAACTATTTTCATTTTTTGGGTAATTCATCAAATTATAGAACCAATTTCTTATATCTTAAGTGGATTGGGTAAAGTTTTAACTCGAGAATTAATTGGTTGGATTATCAAGTCATTAAAAATTTTAATTTTTATTTTAGGTTTAGCTGCAGTTCTTGAACTTTGGGGAATAAAAATTGGACCAATTATTGCAGGACTTGGTTTATTTGGTGTTGCAGTTGCTTTAGGTGCTCAGGATTTATTTAAAAATTTAATTTCTGGAATTTTAGTTTTAGTTGAAAAAAGATTTAAAATTGGAGATTGGATTTTAGTAGAAGGTATAATTGAAGGAATTGTTGAAAAAATAGGATTTAGATCAACAGTAATAAGAAAGTTTGATAAATCAATTGCAATTATTCCGAATTTTCATTTTGCTGAAAATGCGGTGATTAATATTAGTCACACAACAAATTGGATTATTAGTTGGGTAATAAATTTACAATACAACACAACAGTCGAACAACTTAAAACAATAAGAAATGAAATTGAAGATTACATAAAAAAAAATGAAGACTATAAGCCAGAACTTAGTTATGCGGTTAGAGTAGATAAATTTGCCGATAGTTCTATCGATATGTACATTCGTTGTTTTACAAGAACAGATGATTGGGATGAGTGGTTGGCAGTTAAAGAAAGACTTGCAATTCAAATTAAACAAATAGTGGAAAAAAATGGTGCATCTTTTGCATTTCCTAGTCAGTCAATTTACGTTGAAAAAAAATGAAAGCAATTTATTTTTTAGCCTATGAACTTTTGAATATTTATAAGTGGATAGTAATCGCCAACGTTATAATTAGTTGGCTGGTAGCATTTAATGTTTTAAATACTCAAAATAGGTTTGTTTATTCTGTTCTTGAATTAACTTATCGTTTAACAGAACCATTCCTTAATAAAATTAGGAGTTTTTTACCAAATTTAGGAACACTAGATATTTCTCCAGTTATTTTACTAGTATTGATTTGGTTTTTACAAATATGTATGAACCTCTATGTAGCACCAATTATATTTAACTAAATTATGATTTTAATAGACGGAAAAAAAGTAGCAGCAGAACTTAGAGAAGAATTAAAAAAAGAAGTTTCTGATTTAAAAACTAAAACAAATAAAGTTCCAGGGCTTACGGTAATCCTAATTGGCGATATGGCACCAAGCCAAATTTATGTTCGTATGAAAGAAAAAGCTGCAAATGAAGTAGGTTTAAAATCAGAAGTAATTAGATGTCCAGAAGCTGTAGAAGAAAAAACAGTATTAGATAAGATTGAAGAACTCAATAAAGATGAGAGTGTTTCAGGGATTTTGGTTCAGTTACCTCTTCCAAAGCATATTGATAAACAAAAGGTAATAGAAGCAATTTCACCCGATAAAGATGTGGATGGTTTTCACCCTGTAAATGTTGGTAATCTTTCATCTGGTTATGAAAGTACTATTCCGTGCACCCCGCTTGGTTGTTATCTATTAATTAAAAAATTTGAAAAAAATTTAAGTGGAAAAAAAGCAGTTATCGTTGGTAGATCGAATTTAAATGGAAAACCAATGACCCAATTACTTCTTAAAGAAAATTGCACGGTAACTATTACTCATTCAAAAACTAAGGATTTAAAGGGTGAATGTTTAAAAGCAGATATTATTGTTGCGGCAGTTGGTATGCCTGAGCTTGTAAAAGGAGACTGGGTTAAAAAGGATGCAATTGTAATTGATGTTGGAATTAACAAAACCGACAAAGGCATTGTTGGTGACGTTGCATTTGATGAAGTTTCTAAAGTTGCAAAAGCATTAACACCTGTTCCAGGTGGAGTTGGTCCAATGACAATTGCATGCCTATTAAAAAATACTATTGAGTGTTTTAAAAAAGCCCATTAAAATTAAAACTACATGAATACTGACTTATTGAGAGCCATTACTCCCGATGAGGTTAATACTTATCATAGTGATGGTGTTCTGAAGTTATCGGGTATGTTTGATAAGGACTGGATTGAAATTTTAAATAAAGGACTTGATGCTAATATTGAAACACCCACAAGACGCTCACGCATATGGTATAAAGACACTTCAGGACGCTCCATGTTTTATGATCATACAGCTTGGCAAGGTATTAAAGAATACAGAAAGTTTATTTTTGATTCACCTGCTGCTCAGATCTGTGGCAGATTAATGGACTCAGCAACTGTCAACTTTTTTTTTGATTCAGTATTTGTACGATCAACTGGTACTCAATTTGAAACTCCATGGCATCAAGATGAACCTTATTGGTCAGTAGAGGGGTATGACGCTTGCTCACTATGGATGCCTTTAGTAACGGTCAAACAAAAAAGTTCGCTGTCTTTTGTGCCAGGTTCACACCGTCTGAAAACTGTTTTTAAACAGTATAATTTCGGCGATCTCAATCCTGTAAGAAAAAAAAATGTTGATCAAGTTGATTTCTCTGACATTGCTGAACAAGAATTTCCAGATATTAATGCTAACCCTGAACGTTTCGGTGTTGTGAGTTGGGACATGCAGCCAGGTGACTGCATTGCCTTTAACGGTCGTACTATGCATGGCGGGTCGGGAAAACTAGATGATGGTTATGAGTTACGAGTTTTTACCACCAAGTGGGTGGGTGATGATGTGCGTATTAAATTTCGTGATTGTGGGATGGATCCGGACCATAGGCCCGACATGATAGAAAAAGGTCTGAAGCCCGGCGATCGTCCGAATACAGATTTGTATCCTCAGATATGGAAGCGGAGTTAGTTTTAGCGAAGTTTTTTCTTATGAAGATTAATAAATCTTTCAACGTTTGATTTATTAAATGTTTTGTTTTCTTCAAATGAAACTTTTTTCATCGAATAAGCACTACTCTTAGTTTGTCTAGATACAATTGTAATGTTGCCTTTATATAGTTTAAGCTTAACAGATCCATTTACTTTATTTCTTTTTTGATCAACAATTTTTTGAAGCTTAAATCTTGCTTTTGAATACCAATAGCCATTGTAAATAAGTTGAGCATACTTTGGCATGATCTCATCTTTTTTATGCATAGTTTCTTTGTCTAAAGTAACAGATTCGATTGCTCTATGAGCAGTCATTAATAGTGTTCCACCAGGAGTTTCATAAATACCTCTAGATTTTATTCCTATAAATCTATTTTCAACAAGATCAACTCTGCCAATTCCATTTTTACCAGCAACTATATTTAATTTTTGTAAAAGATTTCCTGGAGATAATTTTTTACCATTAACAGTTATTGGATCTCCATTTTTAAAAACCGAAAAAGGAGAAGCGCCTTTTTTATCTTTAGGTATTAGTATTTTATTTTTTTTTGCATATTTAATTAGATCTGTTCTTGAACTTAATTTCCAAATTCTCCATGGTGCAATTACTTTTATTTTAGGTCCAAAATAATAATACCCAAGTTCAAATCTAACTTGATCATTTCCTTTACCAGTTGAACCATGCGAAACTGCATAAGCTTTAAATTTTTTTGCAATAGCAATTTGTCTTTTTGCAATAAGTGGTCTTGCAATAGATGTGCCCAATAAATAGACACCTTCATATAAAGCATGTCCCCTGATCATTGGATAAACATAATCTTTAACAAAAGTATCTTTTAAATTTTCAATAATTATATTTTTAACACCAAGTTTTTTAGCGTTTTGAGTTATTTTTTTTCTATCAATTTCTTGTCCTATATCAGCAGTGTAAGCAATTACTTCTGCGTTATAATTTTCTTGAAGCCATTTTAAAATGATTGAGGTGTCTAACCCGCCTGAGTAGGCGAGTACAATTTTCTTTTTGGATTTCATTTAAGAATTAAGTACAATTTTTTTTTGCAGCAGAATAAGCTTTTGAAAATCCCATTAATGAATAATGGTCAATTGTTTGAGATCCAGATTTATTATATCCAGTTATCATAATTCTAGATCCTTTTTTCATAGTTTTTATCATTTTTTTTTCAAACTTGTTATCAGCTATCCAAGCAAAACTATCTTGAACAATATCAAATTTGTATTTTGATTTTCCGGATCTAGCTATGATCGAATTTTGATTATTATATTCGTATCCAGAAGTAATACTTATTTCATCTGTGACTTTATCATTTGGTCTAAAACTTACAAATAATCTTGCTTCTCTCGTATTTTTTTTTGGCGATTGTAAAACTGGTTTTGATTGAGCAAAACAAACTTTTTCAGTACCATTTATTAGTACTAAAGTTTGCCAATCTTTAAATTTTCCAATAGTTTTTAATTCTTCAGCATTAACAAATGAAATCGATATGAAAGATAAAATTATTAAATTTATAAATATTTTTTTAATTAAGGACATGGATTTGAATGTATTAAGTGAACATTGTTTATTTCTTTTATTACTTCCTTTTCTATAGTTACATTTACACTTTCTATATTTGTTTTCAACTGTTCCATAGTGGTTGCACCGATTATTGTTGAAGTTATAAATTTTTGAATTTCACAAAATTTAATAGACATTTGAGCAAAATTTAAATTAAATTTTTTTGATATATTAAAATACTTTTCTATAACTTCGGCAGCATAGAGTTTGCTATATCTGGTATAATATTCAGCAAATAGTTTTTGTCTTGAATTTTCTGGCAAATTCTTATTTCGATATTTTCCTGTTAAAAATCCACCAGCAAGAGGCGAGTATGCTAATAATCCACTTTTTTCTCTAATTGAAATTTCTGCCAATCCTATTTCATAAGTTCTACAAAGCAAATTATATGCATTTTGAACTGACATCATTTTTGGTAATTTTTTTAATTTTGAAACTTCCAAAAATTTTGACAAACCCCAAGATGTTTCATTTGATAAACCAACATAACGGATTTTACCTTTTTTTATAAAATTTTCTAACACAATTAAAATTTTTTCAAAATCATTCCAATCATTAGAATCTTCTTTATGTTCATACCCCAATCTTCCAAAAAAATTAGTTTTTCTTTCAGGCCAATGTAATTGATATAAATCGATGTAATCAGTTTTTAATCTTTTTAAACTGTTTTCTATTGCAAGTGAGATATTTTTTTCTGAAAATTGAAGTCCTCCACCACGAATATAAGACATTCCAGGTCCAGAAATTTTTGAAGCTAAAATTATTTTATCTCTATTTTTTCTTTTACTAAACCAATGTCCAATAATTTTTTCTGTTTCACCAAATGTTTCTTTTCTACAAGGAGAAGGATACATTTCAGCGGCATCAAAAAAATTTATACCCTGATCTAATGCATAGTCCATTTGCTCAAAACCATCTTCCTGAGAGTTTTGTTCGCCCCAAGTCATAGTTCCAAGACAAATTGTACTTACTTTTATATTAGTGTTTCCAAGCTTTTTATAATTCATTACTATTAAATATTTGTTAATTATATTTTGACTTCTTGAAAATATATAAAAAAATTACTATATATCTACCATGGATTTTAATAGAGATAATATTCTTAAAAGATCAACAACAGCAAAACAGACCGTTGTAATGGATGAAGGTCTTAGATCCTACATGTTGAAAGTTTATAATTACATGGCGACTGGAGTGCTATTAACTGGCATTATAGCACTTCTAACATTTAAAATGTCAGTAGTTACTGATGCTAGTGGAACTATTGTTAATTTAAAACCATTTGGGGAAGCAATTTATTTGTCAGGCTTAAAATGGATTGTGATGTTGGCCCCTTTAGGAATTGTATTTTATATGAGTTTTGGAATTAATAAAATGAGCGCTTCAAAAGCTCAAACTACATTTTGGGTGTTCGCAGCTTTAATGGGTCTTTCATTATCTTCTATTTTACTTGTCTATACTGGATTAAGTGTAACAAGAGTATTTTTCATAAGTTCTGCTACTTTTGGCGCAATGAGCATTTATGGTTACACCACAAAAAGAGATTTGACTAAACTTGGATCATTTCTTTTTATGGGATTAATTGGAATAATTATAGCGTCATTAGTTAATATATTTTTGAAATCTTCAATGATGTACTTTGTTATTTCTATTCTTGGAGTATTAATATTTGTTGGACTTACTGCTTATGATACTCAAAAAATTAAAAATATGTATGCAGCATCTGATAGTGGAGAGTTAATGGGTAAAAAAGCTGTCATGGGTGCATTAACTTTGTATTTAGATTTTATTAATCTATTTATAATGCTTCTTAGACTTTTTGGACAAAGAAGATAATAAAAGTCTATAATTTTTTCCAATTTATATTGTTTAGTAGAATTTTTAGGTTGTAGGAGTTTTTTAGAATTTTTTCTCTGGAGTCTATAATTAAATATTTAAGATTTTTATTTAGTGGCTTAAAATTTTTACAAATTTTATACATTGCACTTTCGGCAGAATTTTTAAAAACACTAAAACCAACTTGCTTACTTGAAATATTTAGCCCATAATCTTTCCATGAGCCTTCCGATACCATTTTTCCATATAAATCAAGTATAATTTTTAATTCATATTTTTCAAAAAAATATTTTTTATTCTGACGATTAAAAGAATTGTTAACAACTAATTTCAAATTTCTATTCATTGCTCTTGTATTTATTAATTAATGAAATTTGGAATGCTGAAAAAACAAAGGTTATTGGTAACAATCCCCAAACTTTAAAGTTAACCCAAAATTCCTCAGATTGTGTTCTCCATACAGTCTCATTGAGCAAAGCTAAAATAAAGAAAAAATACATCCATCTATTATTTAATATTTTCCATCCTTCGTTAGTTAAGAGTAATGATTTTCCAAGAATTTTTTTTAATATTGGTTCATCAGTAAAATATTTCCCAAAAAGCAATGTGAATCCAAATAAAATATTTATTATTGTTGGTTTAATATAAATAAATATTGGATTATCAAAGTATATTGTAAGTCCTCCAAACAGTGTAATTAAAATTCCTCCAATTAAAGGAATCATTGGGATTTTTTTTTCTAATATCCAAACAACAATTAATGCTAGAATTGTTGCAATAATAAATGGTGGAATCGCAGTTTTTAAATTTTTATCACTGTTGTAATAAAACAATAAAAAAACTAAAAGTGGGCCAAAATCAGTGACAAATTTAAGTAAAGATTTATTCACACAAATATATTAACAGATTAACAAAACAATCTCATTTTTTTTATTGATTTTTTAAATTAAATATCCATATTTAATTAAGTGACTATTCAAAAAGCAAAATTCTCAATTGGCGATATTGTAAAACATAAACACTTCAATTTTAGAGGCGTAATTTATGATGTTGATTTTGAGTTCAATAACTCTGAAGAATGGTATAGATCAATTCCCAAAAATGTAAGACCAAGAAAAGATCAACCTTTTTATCATCTTTTAGCAGAAAATGATGATGTTACATATGAGGCTTATGTTTCAGAGCAAAATCTTTTAGTAGATGAATCTGATGAACCTATAAAACATCCTTTGATAAATAAAATATTTTCTGGAAAAAAAGGATCCAGCTATTTTAAACCTTCGAATTAGTCAACAAGACATTATTTAAACACAATTATCTCAAAACTTAGACATATCCTTTAAGTACATTAAAAGTATTCTGGTCAAGGATACTACATTTCCTTTATTTATCTCCCTCAACGTATTCTTGATCGGAATATTTTTTCTTATCTTCTAATTATTTTTTTCTTTAAGGATTAATAAAAAATCAAATAGATAATTTAAATTAATTAAATTTAATATATATATTTCCATTATACATATGTTTAATTATTTTGAACCAAATAAAATATTCTCAATAACTTCTAAAGCGCCTAAATATGTTTTTATTATTTTTATATTAGTGTTGAGTATAGGATTAGTTGAAGCTTTAGTTTTGTCACCTGAAGATTATATACAAAGTCATTCTGTTAGAATTATGTACGTTCATGTTCCATCTGCATGGATCTCAATTGGTATATTCTCGATAATTTCAATTTTATCATTTGGAATTTTAATATTTAAAAATAAAAATTTTCCATTGATTGCAAAAAGTTTAGCACCATCTGGTTTAGTTTTTAACATTATCGCTTTGGTTACTGGATCTATATGGGGTAAACCAACCTGGGGAACATGGTGGGCATGGGATGCAAGAATTACTTCAATGTTAATTTTATCACTATTTTATTTGATGTATATTTTAGCTTGGCGAATTTACGAAGAGAAAAATCAGGCCAATAAAATTACCTCTATCATTGCAATTTTAGGGCTTATTAATGTACCAATAATTAAATTTTCAGTGGATTGGTGGACTACATTACATCAGCCTTCTTCTATAAAATTGCTCTCCGAAACATCAATTCATACGTCAATGATTATTCCTTTGCTAATAATGACTGCGGCATTTGCTCTATTTTCTATTTTGATATTTTTGATGAAATATAATACAGAACTGATAAAAATTAAAAATAAAGGACTTGATAGAATATGATTAATGAAATTATTTCAATGAATGGATATGGTATATATGTGTGGTCCGCTTTTTCTTTTACATTGATCAGTTTCGCAGTTTTATATTTAGTAATTAAAGTGCAGTTGGTTAAAGAACAATTGAAATTTAACTCTAAGTTTGCAAGTTTATCTTCTGAAAAAATTAAATCTGCTAAAAAACAAGAAACAATCATAAAAATACTAGCAAACGCTTCTATCTCTAAAATTTAACTTTATAATTCATGTATGGTAAAAAAGTTAAGTTAAGAATACTTTTTTTATCGTTTATTTTTTTAACAATTATTATAACTATTTTTCTAGTTTTAAAATCATTGGAAGAAAATGTTGTTTATTTTGTTTCACCAACTGAAATAAAAAACCTTGCTGAATTAGATGAAAAAAAAGTAAGAGTTGGGGGTATGGTAAAAGAAGATTCAATAAAAACAAGTTCAAATCAAATTAGTTTTATTATAACCGATTTTAAACATGAAATTAATGTCAGTTTTTCAGGTGCTGTCCCTAACTTGTTTGCAGAGGGAAAGGGAGTAGTTGCAGAAGGTTTTTTAAGAGATCGTAATTTTTTAAATGCAAAAAAAATATTAGCAAAACACGATGAAAATTATATGCCCCCAGAAGTTAAAGAAGCGTTGGAGATTAAGTAAGTGTTAGCCAGCCAACTAGGACATTATTCTCTTATATTGGGGTTAATTTTATCTTTAGGTCTATTATCTTATTCATTTATATATCTTAGAGATGGTAATAATATTTTGCAAAAAAATATTTATTCAATTTCTTTTCTTCAATTATTTTCGGTTATATTAAGTTTTTTTTGTTTAGTTTATTCTTTTGTAATTTCTGATTTTTCTAATGAAACTGTTTATAATAATTCTCACACAACTAAACCTATATTTTATAAAATTTCTGGAACATGGGGAAATCATGAAGGAAGTTTATTACTTTGGTTACTTGTTTTAACACTTTTTATATTTTTGTTTTTAGTTAGTTCAAAAAACCAACCAAAAAAATATAGGCTTTTAACTCTTTTTTTCCAACAAATTATTATTTCAGGTTTTTTTTTATTTTTATTGTTTACTTCAAATCCATTTAGTAATTTATTTCCAGTACCTACAGAAGGTTTAGGTTTAAATCCTATTTTACAAGATCCAGCTTTAGCAATTCATCCGCCAATTTTATATTTAGGTTATGTTGGCTCTTCAATAATTTTTTCTTCATCTCTTGCTGCTTTGGTTCAAAAAAATATCAATAAAAATTGGGCTAAGCATATTAAGAAATGGATTTTTGTTTCATGGATTTTTTTAACTTTAGGAATTATGCTTGGCGCTATTTGGGCTTATTACGAACTTGGCTGGGGAGGCTTTTGGTTTTGGGATCCTGTTGAAAATGTGTCACTTATGCCATGGCTGTGTTTAACAGCTTTGCTGCACACTATCATTGTTTTAGAAAAAAGACTTATACTTAAATCTTGGACATTAATATTATCCATTGCAACATTTACATTAAGTATGAGTGGAACTTTTTTAGTTAGATCAGGAATTTTAAATTCCGTACATACTTTTGCTAATGATCCAAAAAGAGGAATATTTATTTTAATATTTTTATTTGTATTAATATTTTTAGCAGTACTAATATTCTTTTTTTATCAAACAAAAGAAACTGATTCACAAAAAGAAATTTTTTGGCTAAGTAAAGAAACATCAATATTAATAAATAACTGGTTTATGATGTATTTTTTATCAGTTATTCTAATCGGAACGACCTATCCAATTTTTTTAGAAGTTTTAATAGAAGAAAAAATTTCTGTCGGTCCGCCATTTTATTATAAATTACTAATTCCATTTTTAATTCCTTTTTTAATATTCATGGCGATTGGACCTAAAATAAAATGGATTAAAGATAAATTTAAAAAAATAAAAATATATCAAATCATACTTTTGGTAATTTCTTTTTTAATTGCCTATTTAATAATTAATAAAACAAGTTCACAATATCTATTTACAACAGTTTTAATTGCTGGAGCTTTTTATTTATTTTTTAATACCTTAAAAGATTTTTTAAGAAAAAATTCTAAACTTTCTCAAAATATTTCTCATTTTGGTTTTAGTATTTTTATTTTAAGTATTTTATTTAATGGAATATTTTCAAATGAAATTTCTGCTAACATGAAAATTGGTGATGAAATTAAATTTAACAAAGGGTTGATTAAATTTAAAAAAATAGAAATTTATAAAGAACAAAATTATGAGTCAATCATAGCAAGTTTTGAAATTGAAGATGAAGAAAAAAATATAACAACTTTAAATCCAGAAATTAGAATTTATAATCAGCCGGCCATTTTTACAAGCGAAGCAGATATAAAATCATCATTTTTCGCTGATAAATTTTTGGTTATGAGTTTATTAAAGAGGGAAGATTACTTTAATGTTAGATATCAAAATAAACCTTTCATGTTATGGATATGGATATCTATATCATTTGTAGCTTTTGGAGGCTTAATAAGTTTTGTTAAGAAAATAAAATGAAAAAAAATATTATTTATCTGACAATAATTTTTATAATTATTATTATTTTTACCTTGTTTTATAAAGGTCTCTATAAAGCTAAAACATATATTCCTAATGAACCAAATAATAAAAATTTAGTTCAATTTTCTAGTAAAGAATTATTTTCGGAAGTTGAAACAAATTCTAGTGATTTAATTTTAAATAATAAATTTACAATAATCAATATTTGGGCATCCTGGTGCATTCCATGTAGGAAGGAACATCCTTTTCTTATGCGTTTGAGCAAAAATTCTAAGATAAATTTAATTGGATTGAATTATAAAGACAGATCTAATAATGCAAAAAAATTTATTAATGATTTTGGCAACCCATTCTCAACAATATTAATAGATCCAGATGGTACCATATCTATTGAGCTTGGTGCATATGGCATACCAGAAACAATTATAATAAATAAAGATCAAAAAATTATTAAAAAATTTATTGGACCACTAACTAATAAAAATTTAAGAGAGATTGAACGAATGGTAAACTCATGAAACTTACGAAATTTGTATTTCTAATTATTTTATCTACTTTTTTTTACCAAGGAGATTTAATTGCAAATAATAATAATGTTTTAGTGGATAAAATTTCTAAAAATTTAAGGTGCTTAATTTGTCAAGGACAATCGGTTTATGATTCTCAATCGGATTTTGCTATAAGCATGAAATTACTCATAAAAAAAAAAATAAAAGAAGGAAACTCCGAAAAACAAATTTATGAATATCTTAAAAATCAATATGGCGAATGGATATCTTATGATACAGAGATAAATAAAAAGACTTATCTGTTGTGGTTATTTCCTTTGTTTTTATTCGTTTTTGGAGGCATATTAATTTTTAAAAAAGTGTTTATTAATTAAGATTTATTAAATAGATTAACTTTAATTTAAAGATAAATGAAAAAATTTAGAATAATTTTTACATTAATTACTGTATTTACTTTAATATTACCTGTTAATAGTGAAGAAAATAATAATGCTTTTAACGAGCATGAAATCAATTTTTATACAGGCATGTTTGATTTTAGCGATGATGGTCAAAGAGCAGGATTATTTGGGATGCAACACCAAAATGAAAATTTAACAAGAAATAGCTTTTTAGGCACCTTATCTCCAATAACAGGTTTTATGATAACTGAAAACAATGCCGGATATGTTTATACTGGTGTTCAAGCTCAGTATAGCATTGGTAACTTGAATATAACTCCAAGTTTTTCTCCAGGATTATATGGGGAAGGCGATGGAAAAGATTTAGGCCATGTTTTAGAGTTTAAAAGTGAATTGCAACTGTCTTTAGATTTATTTTCTAATAGTCAACTAGGTTTTTCTTACAATCATATATCAAATGCAAGCTTAGGTAAAAAAAACCCTGGAGCTAATAGCTACACCTTTAATTTCCTTAAAAAATTTTAATATAAAATATTATGCATTTAAGGGATTGTTATAATTTCAATGACTTTAAAAAATTAGCAAAAAAAAAATTACCCTCACCAATTTTCCATTATATTGATGGTGGATCTGATGATGAAGTTACATTAAATAGAAATACAGAAGCATTTAATGATTGTGATTTAATTCCAAACGTTTTAGCAGATGTAGGTAATATAGATTTATCAACGACTGTTTTTGGAAAAAAAATTAATTTTCCATTATTTACCTCAGCAACTTCTATGAACCGCCTTTATCATTATCAAGGAGAGAGAGCCACAGCAAAAGCTGCAGAAAAAATGGGTACTATGTTTGGCATATCAACAATGTCAACAGTAAGTATTGAAGAAATTGGTAAATTAACAAATAATCCAAAATTATTTCAACTTTATATACATAAAGATAGAGGACTTACCGACAATTTAATTGAAAGATGCGAACGTGCTAATTTTGATGCGATGTGTTTAACCGTAGATACTATAGTAGCCGGTAATCGAGAAAGAGATCATAAAACGGGGTTTAGTACTCCTCCCAGATTAACATTGGGAAGTTTATTAAGTTTTATTTTACATCCAGAATGGACTCTTAACTATCTATTTCGTGAAAAATTTAAACTAGCAAATATTGTACATATGACAGAAAAAGGAAGCAGCATTGATAGATCAGTTATGAATTATATAAATGAACAGTTTGATCCTTCAATGAATTGGAAAGATGCAGAGTATTGTGTAAAAAAATGGAAAAAACCCTTTGCTCTTAAAGGCGTTATGTCTGTTGAAGACGCAAAAAAAGCAATTGATATTGGATGTTCCGCTGTAATAATTTCTAATCATGGAGGGCGACAATTAGATGGGTCCAGGGCACCCTTTGATCAACTTAGTGAAATAGCAGATGCCGTTGGAGATAAAATAGAAATAATTTTAGATGGAGGAGTTAGAAGAGGAACTCATGTTTTAAAAGCACTTTCTTTAGGGGCAAAAGCATGTAGTTTTGGTAAAGGGTATTTATTTGCCCTAGCCGCAGGTGGACAAAAAGGTATAGAAGAAATATTGACAAAAATGAAAGCAGAAATTTATCGCGATATGATGTTGATGGGATGTAAATCTGTTAGTGAACTTAATAGATCTAAAATAGCATTTAGAAAATAATTCATTATGAAAATTGCTAAAAATGTAAGTAAACTGGGAACAGAACTAGTATATGATATTTTTGCTAAAACTAAAAAATTACAAGCTGAAGGAAAAAAAATTATTGATTTGAGTTTAGGACAATCAGCTGAAAATCCTCCTGGTTATGTAATTGAAGCTACAATAAAAGCTTTAAAAGATGGTAGCAATGGATACACAGTACCAAATGGAATAATAGAATGCAGAGAAGCCGTAAGCAGAAAAATTAAAAGTTTGTACAATGTTAATATTTCTCCAGAAAGAATATTTATTATGCCCGGAGGCAAACCAACAATGCACTATGCTATTTCTTTTTTTGGAGAACCGGGAGTAGAAATTATTTATCCAGATCCAGGATTTCCAATTTATGAATCAATGATAAATTATACCGGCGCTAAAGCCATCCCATATAATTTAACTAAAAATAAAGATTTTAAGATTAATGCTGATCAAATTTTATCACTTATTAATAAAAAAACTCGTTTGTTAATTGTAAATAATCCTCATAATCCAACAGGTAGTTTCACTGAAAAAAAAGAAATTGATAAATTAGCTAATGGTTTATTAAATGTTCCTAATGTAGCACTTTTAAGTGATGAAATTTATGGAAGACTAGTTTTTGAAAAAAAAGAATTTCCTACTTTTTTAAATTATCCGGATCTTTACGACCGACTAATTATATTAGATGGATGGAGTAAAACATATGCAATGACAGGGTGGCGTTTAGGATGGGGAGTATGGCCAGAAAAATTAGTAAACCATTTATTTAAATTTTGTGTAAATAATCATTCATGTGTAAATGCAGCTATACAATACGGAGCAATCGCAGCATTAGATGGACCAGATGATTCAATTCACGCTATGGTTAAAAAGTTTATATCAAGAAGAAATTTAATAGTTGAAGGATTAAAAAAAATACAAGGTATTGAATTTAGCGAACCTAAATCTGGTTTTTTTATATTTCCTGATGTTAAAGGAACTGGAATGAATGGAGATGAATTTGCAGATAAATGTTTAAATGAAGCAGGAGTAGCTTTGATACAAGGAACTGCTTTTGGAAAATTTGCAAAAAATAATGTAAGATTAAATTTTACTACTTCTGAAGAAAATATTAATAATGCTTTGGAAAAAATAACAAAAATGTTAAATTAATGACAGATCTTGTCCTACCAAAAATTAATAAAAGTACAATTCGCAAAAAAGATTACATAGTAAAAAGTCTGCAAAAAATTACTAATACTAATAATGTATTAAGTCATAGTGATGAAGTTAAACCTTACGAAACGGATGCATTGGCAGCGTATAAACAAACCCCATTAGCTGTAGTTCTTCCAGAAAATACTAAAGAAGTTAGTAAAATTTTAAAATTTTGTAATGACGAAAATATAAAAATAATTCCAAGAGGTGCTGGAACAGGTCTTTCTGGTGGAGCTCTACCTTTACAGGATGCAATAATGTTGGGTTTAGGAAAATTCAATAAAATATTAGAAATTGATTTTGATAATAAATGTGTTGTGGCTCAACCGGGAGTAACTAATTTAAGTATTACTCATGCAGTACAACACAAAGGATTTTATTATGCTCCAGATCCTTCAAGCCAGCTTGCATGTTCAATCGGTGGTAATGTTGCAGAAAATTCTGGAGGAGTACATTCTTTAAAATATGGAACTACAACGAATAATATTTTAGGCATTGAAATGGTAATGATAGATGGAACTATTTGTAGAGTAGGTGGCAAAACTTTAGATCAAGAAGGTTATGATATATTGGGATTATTATGTGGTTCAGAGGGTTTATTGGGAGTGATAACAGAAGTCACTGTAAAAATTTTAAAAAAACCACAATCTGTAAGAGCAGCATTGATTGGTTTTTCGACAATTGAAGACGGAGGTAATTGTGTTTCAGATATTATATCAAGTGGAATAGTCCCAGCGGGAATGGAAATAATGGACAAAGCTTTAATTGTAGCTACAGATAATTTTGCCAAAGCTGGTTATCCAAGAGATGCTGAAGTATTAATGATTGTTGAGCTTGATGGAACAAAGTCAGAAGTTGATAATTTACTAAAACAAGTTGGAGATATAGCTAAAAAAAATAATTCAAATAGTCTTAAACTTAGCAAAAATGAAAAAGAAAGATTAGCTTTTTGGTCTGGAAGAAAAGCAGCATTTCCGGCATGTGGTGCAATGGCACCAGATTATTATTGTATGGATGGTTCAATACCAAGAGGTCAATTAGCTGTTGCATTAAAAGAAATTAAAAAACTATCAAAAAAATATAATTTAAAAGTTGTTAATGCATTTCATGCTGGAGATGGAAATTTACATCCAATTATAGTTTTTGATGGTGGAAACAAAGATCAATTTAAGAGAACTGAAGAACTAGGTGCTGAAATTTTAAAACTTTGTGTAAAATTAGGTGGTGTTCTTACAGGAGAGCATGGAGTAGGAATTGAAAAACGTGAACTTATGTGTGAGATGTTTAATGATAACGATATTCAACAACAACTTAGCATCAAAAAAACCTTAGATCAAAAAAACTTGTTGAATCCAGGTAAAGTTTATCCAATACTTAGAAAATGTGCAGAGGAAGGAAGGGTTCATGTCCATCGAGGTAAAGAAAAATTTCCAGATCTCCCCAGATTCTAATATATTAAAGCCTGATGATGAACAAAATGTTTCAGAAATCATTAGGCAGACTTACAAAAAAAATTTACCAATAGAAATTATAGGTTCTAATTCTAAAAAATTCATTGGATATAATTTACAAACCGCAAAAACTTTAGATATTTCTAATTTATCTGGAATCGTGGAATATCTTCCTGAGGAGCTTTACATAAAAGTTAAGGCAGGAACTCCTTTAAGTTTAATTGAAGAAACTTTAGACAAAAATAATCAACAACTTGCTTTTGAACCAATTGATTTTGGTTTTATTCAAAACGGTAAATCAAACAAAGGCACAATAGGAGGTTATGTTTCTTGCAATTTTGCAGGATCAAGAAGATTTAAGTTAGGAAGTGTAAGAGATCATATATTAGGTTTTAGGGGTGTAAATGGAAAAGGAGATATAATTAAATCGGGTGGCATAGTTGTAAAAAATGTTACAGGATACGATTTATCTAAAGTTGTCACAGGATCTTTTGGAACATTAGTTGCATTAACCGAAATAACTTTGAAAGTATCACCAAAAAAACCTTCACAATCTACTGTTGCTATTCATACTGAGGATACAAATCAAGTATCAAAATTATTTGATAAAATTTTAAATTCAAGTGATGAAATTTCAGGCTCTGTATATGTTCCAGATGAGCCTAAAAATAAAAAGTTTGAATTAAATAAATATCAAATATTTAAATTTAATGATTTAAAACACGAAGGTTCATTTTTAGCCTTTAGATTAGAAGGAGATCAAAAATCTATTGAAGAGAGAAAAAAAAATTTAGCTAAAGAGTTAGAACTGAGCAAACTAAAAACCTCAACTTTAGATGTATATCAATCTGTTTTGTTCTGGCAAAAGGTTAATAATCTTGAATTATTTAAAAATACTAAAAACAATATACTAAGAGCGGTCGTGCCGCTTTCAAATAACGAAAAATTGATGAAATGCCTAAAAAATAAATACAAATATTATATAGATTGGTCTGGTTCATTATTTTGGATTGAAGTTGCTGATAAAGATGAAAAGAAGATTAAAGAAATTAAAAAATTTATATTAGAAATTGATGGTTATTTAACAGTTATAAAAAGATCAGAAAATTTTAGTTTTCATGAAAGTTTATTTACAATTAATGAAAATAGACTCTTTATTTCAAAAAAAATTAAAGAGAGTTTTGATCCAAAAAGAATTTTTAATCCAGGAAAAATGTATAGAGAAATATAATGCAAACAAATTTTTCAGAAAAACAATTAAAAGATAAAGATAACCAATCAACAGAAAAAATATTTAAAAAATGTGTACATTGCGGAATGTGCAATACTACTTGTCCAACTTTCAGAATTTTAGGAGATGAACTAGACGGTCCTAGAGGAAGAATTTATTTAATAAAAGACATGCTAGAAAATGAAAAAAAACCAACAGCAAATGTTGTAAAACATATAGATAGATGTCTTTCATGTTATGGCTGTATGACTACTTGTCCAGCAGAAGTAAATTACATGCATCTAATCGATCATGGCAGAAAATACATTGAACAAAATTATGAAAGACCTTTTTTTGATAGATTATTAAGGAATTTTTTATCAAAAGTTTTGCCAAATACGAAATATTTTAGAATAGTAAGTTTTTTTGCAAAAATTGGCAAACCTTTTAGTTTTCTTTTTCCAGATAAAATAAAAGACATGATGAACTTAATACCAGCATCTTTCCCTAAAAAAACTTTGAAATCTAAAGAAGTTTATAAAGCGAAAACTAAAAGAAAAGTGGCAAAAGTAGCTTTGTTAACCGGATGCGTTCAAAAAGAAATTTCTCCACAAATAAATGAAGCAACTATAAGAATATTGAATAGACATGGAGTAGAAGTTGTTACACCAAAAAAAATTAGATGTTGTGGATCTTTGAGTCACCATCTTGGAAAAAATGAAGATGCTCATAAGGATTTCAAAAATAATATAAATATCTGGTATGATGAATATTTAAAAGGCAATCTAGACGCTATTTTATCTAACACTTCAGGTTGTGGAACAACTTTAAAAGATTATGGATTTATTTTTAGAAATGACAAAGAATTAAAAAAAAAAGCCAAAAAAATTTCTGAATTGTCTAAAGATGTTTCGGAGTATTTATCTGAGAATTTAAATCTAAAAATAAAAAGGAAAGAAAAAAAATATAAAATTGCTTACCATTCGGCATGTTCTATGCAACATGGTCAAAAAGTTCATGTTCAACCAATAGAATTACTTTTTAAAACAAAAAACGATATTTTAGAAATTCCAGAGGGCCATCTATGCTGCGGATCTGCGGGAACTTATAATGTTTTACAAAATAAAATAGCTAAGCAATTATTAAAAGATAAAGTTAAAAACATTGAATCGTTAAATCCTCATATTATTTCAACAGGAAACATTGGTTGTATTACACAAATTTCCATTAGCACAAATATTCCAATTTTACATACTGTAGAATTGTTGGATTGGTATAGTGGAGGACCTAAACCAAAAGCATTGAAAAGAATCTAATTTATGAAAAAAGTTTTAATTACAAGAAGATTACTACGATCGAATGAGGATAAAGCATCAAAATTATGGGAAGCAAAGCTAAATTTAAACGATGAAATATATTCTCAACAAAAAATAATTGAATTAAGCAAAGGATGTGATGGAATTTTAAGTTCTATAACAGACAAAATTGACGAAGAGACAATAAATAAACTTTCAGAAACTATAAAAATTATTTCAAATTTTGCCGTTGGTTTTGGGAATATTGATTTAGAGGCAGCAAAAAAAAGAGGCATAACCATTACCAATACTCCTGATGTCTTAACTGATGCTACAGCAGAAATTACAATATTATTAATTCTTGGTGCCGCAAGAAGAGCATCCGAAGGCATAGAATATGCAAAGAATAGCAATTGGAAATGGTCTGCAGATTTTTTGATTGGTAAGCAATTAACAGGTGCAAGATTGGGAATTTTGGGCATGGGAAGAATTGGAAGAGCCGTTGCAAAACTTGCAAAAGCATTTGGCATGATTATTCATTATCACAATAGATCTAAGCTTAGCCCTGAAGTTGATGAAGGAGCAACTTATCATGATAATATAAAAAGTTTATTTTCTGTTTCTGACATTCTGTCAATAAATTGTCCAGCTACTAAAGAAACTTCAAATATTATTAACAAAGAAACTCTAGAATTTTTTCCTAAAGGAGCAATAATTACTAATAGTGCGCGAGGAGATATGATTGATGAAGAGGCAATACTTGATGCATTAAATAGAAGAAAAATTTATGCATTGGGTCTTGATGTTTATAAAGGTGAACCAAATCTGAATCCTGGGTATTTAAAACGAAAAGATGTTTTTATTTTACCTCATCTTGGAAGTGCTACTAAAGAAACAAGAACTGCTATGGCAAACCTAGCAATAGATAATTTGGATGAGTTTTTTAAAACTGGAAATTGTAAAAATAAAGTGAATTAACATCTCAAACTTGTGTAAATAAATTGACTATAAATCTAGTAAAGTTTTGTAAATTTTATACAATTTCAGATTGTAATATTTCTAAAATATAAACTTTTTAGGCCAATTTAATAACTTAAATTATCAAGACTCTTCAGAGGTTCTATGCTTAAATCAATCAAGTTAATTAACTAAGGGAGGACAATAATGTCAAAAAAAGAAAAAACGTTAAAAGGTAAAGTACCTTCAAGACGTAAGTTCTTTAAAGCCGCTGCTGCAACAGGGGCTGTTACTGTGGCAACATTGGCCATGCCTACCATTGCTAAAGCTGCAACTACTTTAAAAGTACAAGCTGCTTGGGGTGGAGGAATTTTCCTAGAGAATGCTCAGGCATACGTTAAAAGAGTTAACGATATGGCGGGCGGTAGTTTAAAAATAGATTTGCTACCAGTAAATTCTGTAGTGAAAACAAGTCAAATGCAAGATGCTGTTCACAGAGGAGTTCTAGATGGAGCTCACTATGTACCAGCATATTGGTACAGTAAATCAGCTGCTGCATCTCTTTTCGGTACAGGCCCATGTTGGGGTTGGAGTGCACAAGAGTTGTTAGGTTGGATACAGTACGGAGGCGGTATGCAACTATTCAATA
>LUMJ01000876.1_pt2 | contig 22398 bp, 18 predicted proteins | sample 729631 | NCBI WGS metagenome assembly LUMJ01 (sample SAMN03860266, study PRJNA289734) | marine metagenome | biome: seawater column; feature: ocean; material: water; isolation source: Red Sea water column Station 22 - depth 500m | place: Saudi Arabia: Red Sea | collected 2011-10-15 | depth 500 m
CCACGAGCCGGCCTCCGGGAACGAGCAGCGGCGCCCCGCATTCCGCGGTAGCGCCCGGGGGGGCGAAACCCCGAGCCGAGACCAGGACGGCACTGCCACGGAGTTCACCGCGCGCGACGTCCACGGCCTCTGCGTTCAGGACCGTCACCCGGTCAGACAGGTCCAATGATCGGGCCGCCCACTCGAGGAACCGACACCGCCGGGCGCCCCGGTCGACGAGGTACCAGCGGCAGTCGGTCCGGGCCGCCAGGACGAGGCCGGGCAGGCCGCCGCCGGTGCCCAGGTCGATCGCCACCTCGTCGGCGGCGGGTGGGGGAGTGCCGACGAGGAATCCGTCGCTGTGGACCCGACCCTCCGCCGCAGCGCCGGCCGTCAGAAACCCCTCGTCGACCGCAGCGTCGAGTACCCGCCCGACGCCGTCCATGCCGGTGCTCAGCCGCTGACGGGCCGGATCACCACCCGGACGTGCTCAGCCGCTGACGGGCCGGATCACCACCCGGCGGTCACGGTCGGAGCCCTCGGACTCGGTGTCGACGCCGTCGATGTCCGCCACGGTGTCGTGGATGACCTTGCGGTCGGCAGAGCCCATCGGCTCGAGCGCCCGCTTGCGGCCGTCGGCCAGGACGGCCTCGGCCTGGTTCCGGGCAAACTCCTCGAGGAAGGTGCGGCGCCGCTCCCGGTAGCCGCCCACGTCGACGGTCAGCGTGCCGACGGCGTCACCGTCGGACTGGCGCTGCACGATGGTGCGGGCGATCTCGGTGATGGCCCGCACGGTCTCGCCACGATGGCCGATGGCGAGGCCCAGGTTGAGCCCCTGTGCCTCGACCGAGAGGCGATCGTCCTCGATCGAGCTCACCACGCGTGCGTCCAGGCCCATCTCGTCGAGCAGGCCCGAGACGAACCCCTCGACGATGTCCGACTGGGTCTCCAGGTCCATCTGATCTCCCTTGGTGGAGGCGTTCGCCGGCGGGGTGTCCCCGTCGTCGGCCCCGTTGTCGGTGGGGGACTCTAGGCGCGTCCCGGATCCACCGGAACCGCCACGTCCCCGGCCCCGCCGCCGATTGAGCGACGAGCCGCCGGCCGAGGCGGCCTGATCGGACTGTTCGACGTCGGTCTGACGCCCCTCGACGGCCTGGTCGGCGCCGCTACCACGGCCCGTGCCCGAATCACCGCTGGAGCGGTTGCCGTCGCCCGAGCCGCCACCCTGCTTCCGGCCCCTGCCGTCGCCCGAGCCGCCACCCTGCTTCCGGCCCCTGCCGTCGCCCGAGCCGCCACCCTGCTGTCTTGTCCGCCGCGGCGGTTCCGGTCGCGGTCACGCCGGTCGGCCTTGGGAGGGGGCTGGCGGGGCCGGACCCTGGCCCGAAGCCGGGCCTCCGTCTTGCGCAGTCCCAGCATCGACCGGGACGCCTCGGCGAGGACCTCGTACTCGAGTTCGTCCTCGGCGACGCCGAGCCGGTCCAGGGCGCGCTCCTTGGCCTCATCCACTGTCGTTCCGGTGGTCTCGATCCACTCCACGGTTACTTCCTCTTCTTCCTGTTCTTGTTCTGCGCACCACGCTGGCGGGCCGTGCCCGGCGGGGTCGTCCGACCGCCTCCGCGCCTGGCCGCCGGGGGGCGGCCGTCGGGTGCCTCCGGCTCCTCCCCGCCACGCCGGCGACGCCGACCGGTCGACGAGTCACGTCCGGATCGCCGATTCGCCCGCCGATCCGCCCGCCGATCCGCCTTGGCGTCCCGTCGGGGCGCAGCCTTCTTGTTGTCCTTCTCGCCGTCCGCCTCGGGTTCGGACGCTCTGGCCGAACCCTGCTTCCGGGCCTTCCCGGTGTCGTCGTCGTTCGGCGTCGAGCGGCTTCCCGCGGTCGTCCGCCGGCTCCGGGCATCGTCCGAACCGCCCGTCGTCGAACCACCGCCCTGGTTCCCGCCCTTGGCGGCAGGGGTGTTCCCGGACTTGCCGCCCGGCTTCTTGTTGGGCTTGGGCTCGTCCGCCGCCGCCGTCGGGATGACCACCGCCGGCTGTTCCTGTCTCGGCCCGTACAGCGCACGCGTGATGTAGGCCTGCTGGCCGGTGCGGTACAGGTTGGAGACCACGAAGTAGGTGACCAGTGCCGCATCCAGGCCGAAGGAGATCACCGGCAGGAAGAACGGCATGATCTTCATGATCATCTCCTGCGACGGGTTCGCCGATGCGGTCTTGTTGCGGCCCCGGATCTGCTTGTTCATCACCCACGAGGTGACGAAGACGACGATGATCAGGAGCAGGTAGGGGAACGACGCAACGAGGCCGTCCCCCAGGGCCCGGCTGAGCGACCTCGAGAGGTCGAAGCCCCACGACACCATCTCGGTCTTGCGCGAGAGGTCCTGGAAGAGGACCGAGTCCTCCGGCAGGTAGTCGGGGAAGAAGGGCCGCTTGACGTCGGGCACGGCCACGAACGCCTCGCCCGAGGACAGCCGGCCGGCCGCCCAGCCGGCCACCTCGCCCACGTCGGACTGACGTCGCGTCAGGCCCCGCAACACGTTGTAGAGGACGATGAAGATGGGTGCCTGAGCGAACAGCGGCATGCAGCTGCCCATGGGGTTGATGTTGTTGGCCTGGTAGAAGGCCATCATCTCCTTGTTCATCCGGTCCCGGTCGCTCTTGTACCGGTTCTGGATCTTCTTCATCTCCGGCTGCAGGTGCTGCATCTTGATCATCGACCGCGTCCCCTTGAGGGTCAACGGCGTGACCAGCACCATCACCACCATCGTGAGCAGCACGATGGCCATCCCGTAGGACGGCCACAGCTCGTAGAACCAGGCGAGCACCTTGGCGATCAGGTCGAACATCAGCCTCGGTCCTCGTCCGTTGCGGTGGTCGTCTGCGGGCCGGCGGGCACCGGATCCCAGCCGGTGCGGCCCCAGGGGTGGCAGCGACAGAGTCGTCGCACGGTCAACCAGCCGCCGCGGCGGGCCCCATGGCGCTCCAGGGCGTCAAGGGCGTAGTTCGAGCAGGTGGGGACGAACCGACACGGTGTCGGACGCCCGTCCGTCAGGCGCTGGTAGAGGTGCACGAGGCCGAGCAGGGGCCGGGCAAAGAGCGAGGTGGACACGGTGCGGGGCGGGGCCGAGGTCGTCGTGGCCACGTCAGGCACCGTCCCCGAGGTCGTCGGCGACGGCCTCCAGGGCGGCCTCGAGGTCCCGGTACGTGGCGGCGGCCGCACGGGGCTCGGCTCGCACGAGATAGTCGCCGGCCGGCAGGCGTCCGGCGGCGTCGAGGGCGGTCATGGCCGCGCGGAGTCGGCGACGGAGGCGGTTGCGAACGACCGCGTTGCCGACCGGGCGACCAATCCCGTACGCCACGCGCACGCCCGGATCGTGGACGCCGCCCGGCGAGGCGAGGTAGCGGACGCGCAGTGGTCCGCGGCGCACCGTTCGGCCATCGTGCCGAAGAGCATCGAAATCGCTCCGGAGCGAGAGTCGCCGGATCAAGCCGAGAGGCGGGTCCGGCCCTTCTGGCGGCGGGCCTTGACGATGGCCCGCCCTGCCCGTGTGCGCATGCGGTGGCGAAAGCCGTGCTTGCGGGCACGCCTCCGATTGTTCGGCTGGTAGGTGCGCTTCATCGCTGTGCTCCTGCTGCCAGGTCCGGCCTCGGAAGGGGTGGGAGCTCCGGTCCTGCGGTCGATTCGGGTGGCGGCCAACTCGGTGGTGTGGCCGCTGCGGGACTCGACAGGACGCTTGTCCGGCGGGTTATCCACAAGTCCGCCTCGAGCCGTCGCAGTCGTCGGAGCGGCACGCGGGCGGTGGCGAGAACGCGATCGTCGCGGGCGGCCGCGCGCCAAAACGACGACCCACCTGCACCTTTCCCGCGCGCGATTGGCCCTTGTGCGCGCGGTCATCCACAGTGCTACGTTGCCCCGCCCACCAACCGGGCGGTGTGGGCTCCTCCGTGGCCGTTCCGTCCATGCCACCCGGTTTCCACAACGGATTCCACACCTGTGGATAACGACGATCGGAGCAGCAAGGTGACGGATACGACACGGGTGTGGGACGCCGACGACCTCTGGGAGCAGTGCGCCGACGCGATCCGATCGCTGGTCACGGATGTCGGCTACCAGATGACGTTCAGTGCCGTGGAGGTGGTCGGGATCGAGGACGACGAGTTCGTCCTGAGCGTCCCCAGTGCGTTGACCAAGGGTCGGATGGAGGACAAGTACGGCGAGGTCCTGCGCGAGGTGTTCGCCGAGGCCACCAACGAGCAGCTCCGTCCCCGCGTCGAGGTCCGCCAGGCCGCCGAGCCGGACGACGACCTACTCCAGCAACCGCCGATCGACCCCGTCGTGGTCATTCCACCCGACGAGCCACCCGACATCCCGGCCGTGGTCGCCACGATCGACGAGGGGCGCCTCCCCCTCGACAAGGTCGGCACCCTCTCCAACGCCGGCGATCTGCTGGGAGACCCGGCCGACAATGCCATGCCGGTCCCCCTGACGTTCGACGACTTCGTCATCGGCACCTCGAACCGCTTCGCCCATGCCGCCGCCCTGGCCGTGGCCGGCGAGCCCGGGAAGCACTACAACCCGCTGTTCATCTACGGGTCATCGGGCCTCGGCAAGACCCACCTCCTGCGGGCCGTCGCCTCCTACGTGCTCGACCACTACCCGAGGAAGCGGGTCCGGTACGTCTCGAGCGAGGAGTTCATGAACCGTTTCGTCGAGGCGATTCGGAACAAGTCACTTCCCGAGTTCAAGCAGCGCTACCGGGAGATCGACGTGCTCCTCGTCGACGACGTGCAGTTCCTCGCCGGCAAGGAGGGCCTCCAGGAGGAGTTCTTCCACACCTTCAAGTCGGTCCACGAGGCCGGCGGCCAGATCCTGCTCTCCAGCGACCGGCCGCCCGACGAGATCCCCACCCTCGAGGATCGGCTGCGCAGCCGCTTCAAGATGGGCCTCACCACCGACGTGCAGCCACCCGACGTCGAGACCCGCCTCGCCATCCTCCACAAGAAGGCCGAGAAGGCCCCCGCCCCCGAACTGGTTGGCGACGGGGTCCTTACGTTCATCGCAGAGAACATCACGGACAACATCCGCGAACTCGAGGGTGCGCTGACCCGCATCATCGCCTTCGCCAGCCTCAACCAGATGGTGGTCACCGTCGACGACGCCCGCACCGTTCTCAGCGACCTGATCACCTCGAACCAGCCGCGTCCGATCACCCCGGAGGTCATCCTGCGGCACACCTCGGAGTTGTACGGGTTCACCGTCATGGACCTGATCGGCCCCAGTCGTCGGCGCCCCCTCGTCACGGCCCGCCAGATCGCCATGTACGTGTTCCGCGACCTGACCGACCTGAGCTTCCCCGCCATCGGCCGGGAGTTCGGGGACCGCGACCACACCACGGTCATCCACGCGGTCGACAAGATCCAGGGGCTCATGGGCGAACGCCAGGAGATCTACGACCAGGTGACATCCCTCACCGCCGCCATCAAGACCAGCGACTGAGGTTGGGGACGGGACCGGGAGGACTTGTGGACGCATCGACCATCCTCCACAGTCGGGTCGTACCGGCCGCCAGACACTGTGGACGCGCGTGGACGACCAGTGGACGATGAATCACGGCACGACCTGCGGAAATGCCGTTCCATCCACAATCCACACGCCTACTCTCGCTATTACCCGATGAGACCCCGGCCGAGCCGAAGGGGAGTGTCCTGTGAAATTCCGCTGTGAGCGAGACGTCCTGGATCGGGCGCTGTCGGTCGCCAGCCGTGCAGCGGCCACCCGTGGTACCTCACACCAGGTGTTCAGTGGCATCCACCTGCACCTCGCCGGTGATGTGCTGTCGGTGACAGGTAGCGACGGCGACCTCACGGTTCGCGTCGTCGCGCAGGTCGGCGGCCAGGAGGACGGCGTCGCCGTCATGCCGGCCAAGCTGGCGGCCGACATCGCCCGTGCACTCGACAGCGGCCAGGTCGAGGTGGAGATCGGCGACGACGGCGCCAGCATCGGCTCCGGACGCTCGAACTTCAGCCTTCGGACGCTGGCATCCGAGGAGTTCCCACGGTTCGAGCCGCCGGCCGGTGACGAGGTCACCCTCTCGGCGGCCGGCGTCGCTGCGGCACTTGACCAGGTCGTGTCCGCGGCGAGCGGCGACGACAGCCGTCCCATCCTCACCGGTGTCCTCCTCGCCGCCGAGGACGACGGCCTGCGGTTCGTGGCCACCGACTCCTACCGACTCGCCATGCGCGACCTGCCCGGGACCAGCGTCCTCGGCCGTGACCAGACAGTCCTGGTGCCGTCGCGGGCCCTCGATGTCGTCGGCCGGCTCCTCGGCGACGCCGACGACCTGGTGGTCTGCCTCGGCGAGCGCGAGGCGATCTTCACGGTGGGTGACGTGCAGATCGTCACCCGGCTCATCGAGGGGGAGTACCCGAACTACCGCGGATTGATCCCCGACGACCACCCCAACTCCCTGATCGTGGCCCGGGACGACATCCTCGACGCGCTGCGTCGCGTCCGGCTACTGGCGACGGACAACACGCCGGTGCGCCTGGCCATGGGAGCAGACGGCCTCGAACTCATCGCCATCACCCCGGACATCGGCCAGGCCCAGGAGACCGTCGACGCCACCTACGAGGGCGAGGACCTGACTGTGGCCTTCAACCCGACGTACCTCATCCAGGGCCTCGAGGTGTGTCCTGACGAGGAGCTCCGCCTCGAGACCTGTGACGCACTCAAGCCGGCGGTGATCCGCGGGACCGAGGACGAGGACTTCCTCTACCTGCTGATGCCCGTCCGCGTGTCGTAGTCCGGCGCGGCCGTCCGATGCCGATTCGGCGGCTGGCGCTCACCGACTTCCGGAACCTGGCATCCGTCGATCTGTCGTTCGGCGACGGGCGGACCGCCGTCATCGGCGACAATGGCCAGGGCAAGACCAACCTGGTCGAGGCCGTGGCCTGGTTGGCCACCGGCGCCTCGTTCCGCGGGGTCCCGACCGAGGCCCTGGTCCGGACCGGTGCCGATCGGGCCATCCTCAGGGCCGAGGTCGAGCAGGCCGGCCGTACAACCCTCCTCGAAGTGGAACTGGCGACATCGGGGCGGCGTCGGATGCAGGTCAACCGCAACCGGGTGACACGCACCCGCGACCTGCTGGGCCACCTGGTCGCCACGGTGTTCGGGCCTGACGACCTGACCATGGTGAAGGGAGCCCCGGCGGAGCGGCGACGGTACCTCGACGACCTGCTGGTGGCTGCCCACCCGATCAACCACGGTCTGGTCGCCGACCTCGACCGGATCCTGCGGCAGCGCAACGCCCTGCTGCGCCAGTCCAGAGGCCGGGCCACCCCGGAGGTGCTGTCGACCCTCGACGTATGGGACGACAAGCTCACCGGCGTCGGCGACGCCCTCGGTGTGGCGCGCCGGGATCTGGTGGTCGCCCTCGGCCCCGAGGTGGTCGCGGTGCTGGCCTCCCTGGGCGGGGCCGACCGGCCCGGCCTGCTGCGTTACGAGCCCGAATGGTTGGCCGGCGGCCTCGGACCGGCCCTGGTCGCCGCGAGGCAGGACGACCTGCGGCGCGGCGTCACCACCGTCGGCCCACACCGCGACGACCTCGTGGTCGAGTTGGACGGCATGCCGTCGCGCACGCACGCCTCCCAGGGCGAACAACGGTCACTGGCCCTGGCCCTGCGGCTGGGTGGACACCGCCACCTGGCGAACCACCTGGGCCACGAGCCCGTGATCGTGCTGGACGACGTCTTCTCGGAGCTCGACGCCGGTCGGGCGGCCCGCCTGGTCGACCTCCTTCCAGCGGCCCAGGTCCTCGTGACCGCCGCTGGCGACCTCCCGCCCGGGGTCGGTGCCGACCGGGTGCTGCGTATCGCCGACGGCCTGGTCGTCGAGGACTCGGCGACGTGACCGGGCCACGGGACGCAACGGGTCCGGTGCCGCTGCGCCGGTCGCTCGAACGGCTGTTGTCGGGCATGGGCTCGCCTGAGATCGACGCCACCGCGTCGATCCTCGAGTCATGGCCGGAGATCATCGGACCGGAGCTGGCCAGCCGGATCGTGGCGGTCGCCGTCCGCGGTCCCGAGTTGATCGTGCGGGTCGAGGACCCCGCCTGGGCCAGCCAGCTGCGGTGGCTTGAACGGCAGCTGCTGGACCGCATCGAGGCCCTCGTGGGACCCGGGCGCATCACCGCCGTGACCGCCAAGGTGGCCCCGCAGACGGGTGGATGAACCTGTCCGGGCGGGCGGTCCCGGAGGGGTTGTTTCGGTGGTGGAATGACGGCCGATCCGGGGGTGCGGCTGGTAGACTAGTGGCGTCGTGAACATGCCCTCTGACCTGCGGTTTTGCACCGCCAACCGCACTGAGGCGACGGGAAATCCCCCCTCGAGCAGGACCGTCTTGGAGACCCGGGTGGGAACCGTCGGATGACCAGCGCAGAGACCTCCTACAGCGCCGCCGACATCACCGTCCTGGAGGGCCTCGCGGCCGTCCGGAAGCGACCCGGCATGTACATCGGCTCCACCGGTCCGACGGGCCTGCACCACCTCGTGTGGGAGGTCGTCGACAACAGCGTCGACGAGGCGATGGCCGGACACTGCCGCAGCATCTCGGTCCGGCTCCTGGAGGACGGCGGGTGTGAGGTCAGCGACGACGGCCGCGGCATCCCCGTCGACCGCCACCCCCAGTACGAGGACCTCACCGCCGCTGAGGTGGTGCTCACCCTCCTCCACGCCGGCGGCAAGTTCGGCGGGGAGGGCTACAAGATCTCCGGCGGCCTCCACGGCGTGGGCGTCTCCGTCGTCAATGCCTTGTCCTCCCGAGTCGAGGTCGAGATCGACCGTGAGGGTCGCCGCCACTACATGGAGTTCTCCGGGGGCGGCCACCTCGTGACCCGCCTCAAGGAGGTGGGGCCGTCGCCCGACGGTCGTACCGGCACCACCGTCCGTTTCTGGCCCGACCCGGCCATCTTCGACGAGACCACGTTCCGCCTCCAGACCTTGGTCGAGCGCTTCCAGATGATGGCATTCCTCAACCGGGGACTCGAGATCACGGTCCACGACGAGCGGGGCGACGAGCAGACCGAGCAGTCGTTCTGCTACGAGGGCGGCATCCGCGATTTCGTGGCGCACGTCAACGCCACCAAGGAGTCCCTGTTCGCTGTCGTCGGCTACTACGAACAGGCCGAGGAGGAACAGGAGGTCGAGGTCGCCTTCCAGTGGAACACCGGCTTCAACACCGACGGCCTCCACTCCTTCGCCAATGGCATCAACACCATCGAAGGCGGCATGCACGAGGAGGGCTTCCGCAGCGCCCTCACCGGGGTGGTCAACCGGTACGTCGCGAGCAAGGGACTGTTCAGGAACGGCGACGACAAGCTCCAGAACGAGGACATACGCGAGGGGCTCACCGCCATCATCAGCGTCCGGTTGGCGGAACCCCAGTTCGAGGGGCAGACCAAGTCCAAACTGGGCAACGTCTCGATTCGCTCGCTCGTGCAGCGGGCGACCAACGACCACCTGGGCCGGTGGCTCGAGGAGCATCCGTCCGAGGCGAAGCGCATCGCCCAAAAGGCCGTCAACGCCCAGCGGGCACGAATCGCCGCCCAGGAGGCCCGGCGGTCGGCCCGACGCAAGTCGGCGCTCGACGGCGCCGGCATGCCCGACAAGCTCAAGGACTGCGCCTCGCGCGAGCCCCGCGAGTGCGAGTTGTTCATCGTCGAGGGTGACTCGGCCGGCGGCTCGGCCGTCCAGGCCCGTGATCCCCGCACCATGGCGATCCTCCCGATCCGCGGCAAGATCCTCAACGTCGAGCGGGCGCGCCCCGAAAAGATGCTCGACAACAACGAGATACAGACGCTGATCCAGGCCATCGGCGTCGGCTACGGCGACGACTTCGACGTGGACCGAATCCGGTACCACAAGGTGATCCTGCTCTGCGACGCTGACGTCGACGGCAGCCACATCCGCACCGCCTTCCTCGCCGACAACCCGAACCACAAGCGCGAGTTCCAACGCCTGAAGGGCCTCGGCGAGATGGATTTCGGGGAACTCCGCGAGACCACCATGAACCCCGCCACCCGCAGCCTCCTACAGGTGTCCGTCGAGGAGTCGGCCATCGCCGACGAGGTGTTCTCGACGCTCATGGGCGACGACGTGGAGAGTCGGAAGCGGTTCATCCAGATAAACGCCCAGGACGTCCGGTTCCTCGACATCTGAACCGCCTCCGCCGCCTGACCCCAGCCACGCACGCATGAGCGACACCACCGACACGCCAGCCCAGGAACTGCCCTCCGGCTCGATCGAACCGATCGAGATCCAGGAGGAGATGGAGCAGTCGTTCCTCGACTACGCCATGTCGGTCATCGTGGCCCGGGCCCTGCCCGACGCCCGTGACGGCCTCAAGCCGGTGCACCGCCGGATCCTCTGGGGGATGTACGACCTTGGCGCCCGACCCGACCGGCCCACCATGAAGTGCGCCCGGGTGACGGGCGAGGTGATGGGCAAGTACCACCCGCACGGCGACCAGGCCATCTACGACGCGCTGGTCCGGATGGCCCAGGATTTCAGCCCCGGCGGCGCCCCGCTACACGGAGTGCCGGTTGGATCCGATCGCCCTCGCCCTCCTCGACGGCATCGACGAGGAGACCGTCGACTTCGTCGACAACTACTCGGGCGAGTTCGCCGAGCCCGAACTGCTGCCGGCCCGGTTTCCGAACCTGCTCGTGAACGGCAGCCAGGGCATCGCGGTCGGCATGGCCACCAACATTCCCACCCACAACCTTGGCGAGGTCATCGACGCCACCGTCCACCTGGTCGACCACCCGGACGCCACCCCTGACGACCTCATGGCGCACCTCCCGGGCCCCGACTTTCCGACGGGGGCCCTGATCCTCGGCCGGGCGGGTATCGCCGACGCCTACCGCACCGGGCGAGGCACGGTCCGGCTGCGGGCCCGCACCGACATCGAGGAGGGCCCGAGGTCCAGCCGGATCATCGTGTCGGAGCTGCCCTACCAGGCCAGCCCGAACCAGATCATGGGCAAGATCCGCGACCTCGTCGACGGCCGCGAGCTGGAGGGCATCGCCGACGTCAACGACGAGTCCTCGCAGGGCATCACCCGGATCGTCATCACCCTCAAGCGGGACGCCGCGGCACTGGTGATCCTCAACAACCTCTTCAAGCGGACGCCGCTCCAGACCACGTTCTCGGTGAACGCCGTGGCGCTGGTCGATGGCGTGCCGCGGACCCTGAACCTGCGCGAGCTGCTGGACGCCTACGTCACCCACCAGATCGAGGTCATCCGCCGCCGATCCGAACACCGGCTCGAGCGGGCCCGGACCGAGTCACACATCACCGAGGGGCTCCTGACGGCGCTCGGCGACATCGACGCCATCATCGCCCTCATCCGCGGCTCCGCCGACCGGGCTGCCGCCCGCGAGGGGCTGATGGCCGGCCCGTACGAGTTCTCCGAGGTCCAGGCCAACCACATCCTCGACATGCAACTGGTCCGCCTCACCCGGCTGGGCCGGACGAACCTCGAGGAACGCCTGGCCGAACTGGTCGTCGAGATCGCCGAACTCGAGGCGATCCTCTCCGACGAGGGACGCCTGCGCGAGGTGCTCAAGGAGGAACTGATCGAGATCCGCTCGACGTACGCCACGCCGCGTCGGTCCGAGTTCGTCCACGACCCGGGCGATCTCGACATCGAGGACCTCATCGACGATGAGGAGTTGGTGTTCACGATGAGCGCCGCCGGCTACGTCAAGACCACCGCGGTGGCGGAGTTCCGCACCCAGGGTCGCGGTGGACGCGGCGTGGCGGGGGCCCGGCTCCGCGACGAGGACTACGTCGCCCACCTGATCCATACCACGGCGCACTCGTTCCTGCTGCTGTTCTCCAACCGGGGCCGCGTCTACCGGCTCAAGGCCCACGAGGTCCCGATGGCCAGCCGCACAGCACGGGGCATCGCCGCCGTGAACCTGCTGCCGCTGAAGCCGGACGAACGCATCCAGGCGGTCATCGACACCCGCGACTACGAGACCAACCGGTTCCTCTTCTTCGCCACGCGCAACGGCCGCGTCAAGAAGACCAAGTTCACGGCCTACGACTCGTCGCTGCGGACCGGCCTGATCGCCATCCGCCTCAAGGCCGGCGACGAGGTCGTCGAGGTGGTGCCCACCAACGGCGACGACGACCTGCTGCTGGTCTCGCGCACCGGCCAGACCCTGCGGATCGCCGAGGGCGCCGTGCGGGCTATGGGGCGGGACGCCGCCGGCGTCAAGGGCATGCGATTCCGGGACGACGACGAGTTGGTCTCGTGTGCCGTGGCTCGTCCCGAGTGCACCATCCTGCACGTCAGCGCCGAGGGGTTCGGCAAGCGGACCGCCCTCGACGAGTTCGCCACCAAGGGCCGGAACGGCCTCGGCGTGCGCGGCATCCGCACCACCGACGATCGGGGGTCGGTCGCCGGCGCCGTGGTCGTCTCCGAGGACGACCACGTGTTCATCGTGAGCACCGGTGGCGTCATCATCCGCATGCCGGTCACCGAGATCTCGGTCCAGGGCCGCGACGCCACCGGCGTGCGCGTCATGACCCCCGACGCGGGCCACCAGGTGGCGGCCATCTCCAGGGTGCCCGTCGACGCCGACGCCGACGCCGACGACTGACGGGCCCCACGCACCACTTCCCCCACCAGAACCGGCGCCGGCACGACCGGCACGACCGGCGGGAGGTGGGCCATGGGACGGCCAATCCGGGGCGACCGGGGACAGGTGCTGCCCTTCGCGGCGGTGCTGCTGGTGCTGGCCGCCGGTCTGGCGATGCTGGCCACCGAACTGGGCCGGATCGCCGTCGATCGGGCACAGGCCCGCACGGCGGCTGACGCTGCCGCCCTGGCCGCCGTCGCCAGTCCCGATCGGGCCCGACCCGAGGCCTTCCGGCTGGCGGCCGCCAACGGGGCACGGGTCGTGTCGTTCGAGCATGACGGGGGACGGGTCGTCGTGGAGGTGCGGGTGGGGCGGGCGCAAGCGACTGCGGTCGCGCGCCTGGCCGTGGTGGCCGGCAGCGACCGGGGCGACCGGTTCGGCGCAACCGCACCGCCCTAGACTTGCGCCTGTGACCGATCGTCCCGAGGCGGAACCCGACCGCCCCACCGCGCCCGAGGATCCGTCGCTGGCCGAATCCACGGAGCCGATCCCACGGTCATCGGCGAGCATCGCGCCCGGCGCGGCACCCGTGGAGGCCGAGCCGCCGGCCGCCGGGCCGGCGACCACCGGGGTCCGGCTCGAGCGGCTCTTCGAGGGCACCACGGACGACGAGGGCACCACGGAAGACGAGGCCACCACGGACGACGAGGCCACGGTGGCGCACACGGCGCCCGCCCCCACCGCACCCGCACCGGAGGCCGAGACGCCCCGGCGGGGGCCGTCGGCTGCCCGGTTCTCGCCGTTGGGCCGGGGCCGGACCATGTCCGAACGCACCCCCCGCGAGCCCCGTCGCGGCTACCGCGTCCGTCGGGTCCGTCGGCTGCTCCGCCACGTCGAACCCTGGTCGGTGCTCAAGATCGGCCTGGTGTTCTACCTCTGCGTCTGGGGCATGACCGTCATTGCCTCCCAGGCCCTGTGGCGGACGGCGGAGACCGCCGGGATCATCGAGAAGGTCGAGCGCTTCATCGAGGAGTTGTTCGCCCTCGAGACGTTCGCCTTCGACACCGACAAGATCTTCCGGCTCTACGTGCTGGCCGGACTCGTGCTGGTCATCGGCGGCACCGCCCTGACCGTGGTCCTCGTGGTGCTCTTCAACCTGATCAGCGACCTCATGGGGGGCATCCGCTTCACCATGATCGAGGAGGAGACCGCCGTCCGGCGGCGACGCGTCCGGACGGGCGAGGACGTGGTCCCCTCCGGGAAGGTGGGTCGGCGGCGACGGTCGTCCGGCGACGAGCCGACGGACTCGGGCGGGTAGGCGCCGAACCCCGGTCCCGCTACCGTTCCCGCACCGCGGGGCTATAGCTCAGTCGGTTAGAGCGCACCCCTGATAAGGGTGAGGTCGCTGGTTCGATTCCAGCTAGCCCCACACTCCCGCCGCCTTCCACCCGCACGGGTCCCTAGTATCCGGACCGTGCGACGAGCAGTGGAGGCCGGCACGACGGCAGGCCGGAACGCATCATGTGGATGATCAGACGTGCCCTGGCGGCGCTCTCGGTGGCGGCGGCCGCCTCGGCGGCGCTGCGGGCGGCCGGCGGTGCCTCCCTGCCCCGCCAGTCGGGCGGCTGGCGACCCCTGACCGGCCCGGACCTGACGTGAAACGGACACACCGTCGAGGGGGTTCCACGCAGTGAGCCGGGTCGCCATCCTCGGCACCGGCGCCGTCGGCGCACGCGTCGCCCGCCACCTGCTGGCCGTGGGCGGCCGCTCGTCCTTCGGCGCCGTCGACCGTGTGGTCCTGCGCGATACCGACCCGGAGCGACTGCTCGGCGCACGTGCGGTGCTTGAGAGCGCAGCCGATCGGGTAGAGGTCCAGCACGCCCCGTTTCCGGGGGATCTCGATGTCGACCTCGTGGTGGTCGCCTCGCCGCGGGGAACCCAGGCGCCGGCCTTGGAGGCCGCTCTCGAGGCGGGACGTCCGGTGGTCCTCTGCGGTGACGGCCTCGCCGAGACCGTGGCCATCGTGCGGCTGGCCGGGGAGGCCGCGGCGGCACGCCTGCCGGTCGTCCTGGGCGCCGGCTTCGCTCCCGGCCTGTCGTGCGTGCTGGCCGCCCACGCCGGGTCGTGGTTCGACGAGGTCGAGGAGATCCACGTGGCCAAGGCGGGTGCTGGTGGTCCGGCCTGCGCCGTGGTCCACCACCGGGCGCTGAGCCGGCTGTCCTACGACTGGCGGGGCGACCAGTGGGTTCGACGGCCGGGAGGATCCGGTCGTGAACTCTGCTGGTTTCCCGAACCGGTCGGTCCCCACGACTGCTTTCGGGCGGCGCTGCCCGACCCGGTTTTGCTCCACCACGCCTTCCCCGGGGTCGAGCGCATCACCGCCCGCATGGCGGCGACGCGGCGCGACCGGCTGACCGCGCCGTTGCCGATGCTGAGTCCACCGCCGGTGGAAGGCGGGGTGCGGGTGCACGGCATGGCGAGCCTGGCGGAGATGGTCGAACCGGTGGCGTTCCTCGAGGATGTGGCGGACCGGGGTGTCGTGGCCGAGGTCTTCGAGGGGGAGCATGCGGTCGTCTGAACGAATATCGACGGTGGCCCTGGTGCTCCTGGCCCTGGTGGTCGGCGCCTGCGGGGGCGGCTCGTCGCCCACCGATTCGGCACTGTTGGAGGGCGTGGAGCACCTGACGATCACGTCCCGTGAGCACACCGCCGCCGACGTCGACTACCCGACGGTGCCGCCGGCGGGTGGCGACCACCTGGGCATCTGGCAGAACTGCGGCATCTACACCGTGCCGGTGCTGGACGAGGCGGCGGTCCACAGCCTCGAGCACGGCGCCGTCTGGGTTACCTACCGGCCGGACGTCGGCGTCGATCACATCGTGGAGCTCACGGAACTGCTGGACGGCACGTCACGGGTCCTGGTGTCGCCACATCCCGAGCAGTCGACGCCGGTGGTGGTGACCGCCTGGGGGGTCCGGCTCGAGCTGGACGGCCCTGACGGTGATCGGATCAACGCCTTCGTGGACGCCTACCGGGATGCGAAGACGGCACCGGAGCCGGGCGTGGCGTGCGACCGGGGGATCGGCGAACCGCCGGCCGACCCGTACGCCGGCCTGGAGCGCTAGGGGCCGTCATGTGGCGAGGAGGTCGACCAGTTCGGCGTGGAGCGTCGGGTTGGCGGCCATGGCGTTGCCGCCGTCGGCGGTCACCGTCCCGGTGAAGTCGCTGAACACGCCGCCCGCTTCGGGGAGGATCGTGAGGAAGGGCGCCACGTCCCAGCGGCTCACGATGGGGTCGACCATGGCGTCCGCCCGCCCGGTGGCGACGAGGACGTAGCCGTAGGCGTCCCCCCAGGTGCGGATGACGGTGCCCTGCTGGATGAACGGCTGGAGTCGGTCTGCGGAGAGCCAGTAGTCGACGCCGCTGGTCACGACGCAGGCGCCGGCGATCCCGGCGTGGTCGGACACGCCGGTGGGGCGGTCGTCGACGAAGCAGCCCCTTCCCCGGCCGGCCCAGACGCACTCGTCGAGGCCGGGGATGTTGACCACGCCGATCGCCGGCCCGTGCTCGTCCTCGAGGGACACGAGGTTCCCGTAGAGCGGTACGCCGTGGACGAACGACTGGGTGCCGTCGATGGGGTCGAGCACCCAGGTGCGGCCGGAGGTCCCGACGGCGTCGGATTCCTCCTCGCCGACGACCGAATCGTCGGGGAAGGCGGCGGCGATGCGTTCGCGCAGGAGCCGCTCGGCGGACCGGTCGGCGATCGTGACGGGCGTGCCGTCGTCCTTGCCCTCGACGACGAGGCCGTCCTTTCGGAACCACCCGAGCGTGAGCTCGCCGGCCTCGCGGGCGATGTCGACGGCGAAGCGCAGCAGGTCCTCCTCGACGGGCGGAACGAGGGGGACGGCGCTCATCCGGGCGAGCCTACGGGACGTCCTCCGGGGCTGAACACCAGGCGTGGCCGCGGGCGCGCCGGGCGTGTTCGGGCGTACGCTGGAGCGGCCCGAGGGCGCAGGGTGCGTCCGGGGTGCGGGACGGTTTGTCGTGACGAGGACGAGGCAGTTGGGCGCGCTGGTCGCCGGCGTCGGGCTGTTCCTGGCGGTGTTCGTGGGCTTGGCGGCGTCGCCGGCCTCCGCGGGTGCGGTCGGCAGTGGCTACGACGACGACGACGTGCCCGACCTGCTGTGGGCCGCCGACCACCTCGACCTCGCCGGGCCTGCCGAACTGCAGCGCACCGGGGTCGCCGTCATCAACTTCATCCTGAACCTCACGGATCGCACCGACGCCGAGTGCGATCTCGGCTACGGCGCCCTGATCGACCCCTACGGCAGCCGTCGCTACGAGTCCGTCTGGGCCGGCGAGGAGCTGGCCATGCTGGACTGGGTCGCCGACCACTACTGCATCAGCCGGGAGCAGGCCCAGGTCTTCGGTGCCGCCTTGCTGACCTTCTTCGCCGGCCTCGACGCCGGCAGCCGGGGCATCGAGGTCGTGCGGCCCGACCTCCCCGTGGCGACCGAGGTCGCCCCGGTGACCGTCAGCGGTACCGGCACCCAGACCGTCACACTGACGACCGGACTCCCCGCCGACTACCAGGTCGTCGCCCTCACGCACGCCGGCACCGGGCCCTTCCGGGTTGCGGGGCTCGACGTGGCCGGCAACGAACTCGAGGTGCTCGTCGCCCGCGACGGGACCTTCCATGGACGGGTCGTTGCCGAGGGGCCGGAGTCGATCGCCATCCTCGCCGTGACGGCCGACGGGGACTGGACGGCGACGTTCCTCCCGGTGACGGCGGCGACGCCCTTCGGAACCGGACGCAACGCCGGCGGCATGCAGGACGACGTGTTGTTGTTGCCGACGGCCGTTTCAGCCGACGCCGGCCTCGTCACCGCCCGCCACGACGGCGGCGCCAACTTCATCGTCTGGGAGTTCGGACCGGACGGCCGGCCGAACGCCCTCCCCATCAACCAGATCGGTGCCTGGAGCGGGCAGGCGGACCTGTCCGACGGAACGCGATTCCTGGAGGTGGCGGCCACCGGCGAATGGGTGATGGCCGAGGGTGCCAGCCTGCCGCCGCGGCGGGTCGGCGTGCCCGGGGTGCCCCGTGGCGACGATCGCCTCGACGTCGCCTGGGTGGCGCCGGCGGACGGCGGTTCGCCACTGACCGGCTTCGATGTGTGGATCAAGGTGGCGACCGCCGATGACCTGATCCAGAACTGGACGAAGGTCGAGGCGGCGGCCGGGGCCACGACCCACGCCTTCACCGAACTCGTCAACGGCACCACCTACCACGTGGTCGTCCGGGCACGGAACGCCGCCGGCGCGGGCCCGTGGTCGGAGGCCGTCGCCATGGCCCCCCTCTCGGCGTCCACGCCCGACGCCGTCGGATCCCTGGCCGCATCGGCAGGCGACCGCCAGGCCCAGCTGTCGTGGGTGGCACCGGCTTCGGGGAGCGACGGCGTCACCTACCGGGTCACCTGGTACGACGAGGACCTCGCCGGCTCCGAACCCTCGGCCTCGACCCAGTCCCGGCCCGACTCCACCCGTGCCGAGCGGCGGGAGCGGTCCAACGACCAGCGAAGCGTCCAGGTGGCCCCACCCCTTCACCGCCTGCCGATGATCATCGGTGGCGACACGGTGTCGATCGCCGACCATCCGCACACGGTCGCCGTTCTCGCTGCGAGCGTCTCCAGCGGCTTCAACGCCCAGTACTGCGGTGGGACGCTCGTGACCCCCCGCTGGGTCGTGACCGCCGCCCACTGCGTCGACGACAAGGCCGCCGCCGAGATCGACGTCGCCGTCGGCATCACCAACCTGGATGCCGTCACCGCCGCGGACCGCCTCGCCGTCGCCTCCATCCACATCCATCCTGACTACGACAGCGAACTGGTCCTCCACGACCTCGCCCTGCTGTACCTGGCTGCGCCGGTGACGGCCGCAGACGCCGACCCGATCCCGTGGCAGTCGGCCGCTACTGCGCCCGTGTCGGGGACGCCCATCTCGGTGGCCGGTTGGGGATCCACCGATGCCGCCGGCGAGGTCTTCGGCGCGGAGCTCCGGAGCTCGGCGGGGAGCGTGCTGGCGGGTCCGGGCGAGGACGTGTGCGGCAACTGGCAGGAGTTCCAGTCCGCCCACGAGCTGTGCGTCGGCGGCGAGGCCGGTGTGGGCGCCTGCCTGGGCGACAGCGGCGGCCCGGTGGTGGCGGAGCTGGGCACGACGCGGCTCGTCGGGGTCGTGTCCTACGGCCTGACCGGCAACTGCGCCGACACGCTGTTCCCCAACGTGGCGACGCGGGTCAGCGGCCACGCCGACTGGATCGAGGACCTCGTCGGAACGCCGTGGCGCGAGGTCGCGGGCCTGACCGACCTGGCCCACACCGTGACGGGCCTGGTCAATGGCCGCACCTACACGTTCCGGGTCTCGGCCACCAATGCCTACGGGGTCACCTCCGGGTCGACCGTGGTGAGCGTGACGCCGGTCGGCCCGCCCGAGCAGCCCGCCGTCCCGACCGGTGTCGGTGGCTTCGGCAGCGCAACCCTGACCTGGACGGCGCCGTTCGCCGCCGACGGCCATTCGATCACCGACTACGTCATCGAGTACTCCGGCGACGACGGCGGCACCTGGGTCGTGCTGGACGACGGCGTCTCGACGGACACCACCGTGACGCTGCACGGCTTCGACAACGGCCGGACCATGGGCTACCGGGTGGCGGCCGTAAACGACCTCGGCACCGGCACGCCGTCCGAGCCGGTGTACGTGCTGATCGGCACGCCGAACGCCCCGACCGATGTGGCCGTCGCGTCGGTCGGCGACGGCCAGGCGTCGCTGGCCTGGACGGCTCCGGCGGCCGATGGAGGTTCGGCCATCACCGACTACGCCGTCGACCTCTCGACCGACGGCGGCGTCACGTGGGTCCGGGTCGACGACGGTGTCGCCGCCACGACGGGGGCGACGGTCACCGGCCTCGCCAACGGCACCACGGCCACCTTCCGGGTGGCGACGGTGACGGCGGTCGGGACCAGTCCGTGGTCGACGACCACCAGCGGCGTGCCGGGTCGCCCGTCGACGGTCACCGACCTGGTCGCCACTTCGGGCAACGCCGAGGCGACGCTGGCATGGACCGCGACGGCGGCGGACGGCGGTTCGCCGGTCACCGACCACCTGGTCGAGCACTCGTCGGACGCCGGTGACACCTGGACGCGGTTCGAGGACGGGGTCGATGCCGCCACGGGAGCCACCGTGACCGGTCTCGCCAACGGCACCGCCTACCGGTTGCGGGTCGCGGTGGTGACTGCGCTCGGCACCAGCGAGTGGGTCGAGGTCGAGGTCGTGCCGGCGACCGTCCCGGATGCGCCGGCCAGCCTGTCGATCATGGCTGGCGAGGGCCGCCTGACCCTGTCGTGGCAGACGCCGTCGAACGGTGGGTCGGCGATCAAGATCGTCCACGTGGAGCTCACCGGCAGCGGCGGTACGACGTGGCGGTCCTTCGAGGCTGGTGCCGGTACGACCTCGGCGACGATCACTGGCCTCGTGAGCGGCCAGGAGTACGGCATGCGGGTACGCGTCGCCAACGCGGTGGGAACCGGTGAAGCGTCGGCGGCCCTCAGCGCCGTCGTGACCTAGGACCGCGCGCCGCCAGGGATCGGGTCCGACCGTCAACTGACCCTGCCCTACTCGACGTCGCAGCCCCATCCGTGGAGGAAACGAATTGGCCGCAAAGCGAACTGCTGCCCTGGTTGTGCCTCTGCTGCTCTCCGCGTGCGGTGGCAGCCCGGAAACGACTGCGGCCTCCACCACGGCTGCGGCTTCCACCACGACTGCAACGGGACCGGAAGGGCCGGATTCCGCTTCAGCCGATGCCCTGTCGGCGCTGTTCACCGACGAAGCGCTCACGGCAGAGGTTGAAATCGTCGCCTGCATGCTCGAGAACGGCAGTGAATCGAACTGCTACCAGGTCGAGGTCTCGAGCCTGCCCTCCACCGTCGACACCGACGGGCCGTACTGCCCGGAGTTCGTCGGTGACGAGGCCGGTATCTGGGTGTGGGATGGCGACGAGCCGGGCCTCTATGCACTCGACGCCGAGTTCTGGGCGATGGTGGGCGCCCAGGGATTCGACTTCGTCGATGCCGACGGCAACGTCTCGATCACCGACCCGGGCGCCGGCCCGATGGCCCCGGTCGGCACGGCCAACTCCTGCCTGGAGGCCAGCGCCGACGGGTCCTTCCACCTTCGGGTGCTGATGCCCGCCGTGCCCGAACGACTGGACGAACCGACCGCCCTGTCGACCGTCTCCCGGGTTGGCCTTGCCCTCGACGGTGTGACGATCTTCGGTGAAGCACCGGGGGTTGCTGGCCGTGGTGGACTTCCGGCCCTCGACGCCTGCGGCGGCCACATCGACCCGTCCGGCTACTACCACTGGCACTTTGGCTCAGAGTCGATCCAGACGAACCTGGACGAGGCCGGAGCCGACGCTTCCTGCGACATCGAGCAGGTCCTCGAGGCCATCCTCGGGTTCGCGTACGACGGATACCCCATCTACGGCCCCGAGGAGGAGGGGGCGGTTCCGCCAGACCTCGACGCATGTTCCGGCCACCTGGGGGACACCCCGGAGTTCGGGGCGACCTACCACTACCACCTCAGTTACGAGTCACCGAATCTCCCGGGTTGCCTGACCGGGGTGACGGCTGTCGGTTCGCTCACCAGTCCCGACAACCCGAATGCCTCCCTGCCCGGTGGTCGTGGTCGCGGCGGCATGGGGGCTGGCCCACCCGCCAACGGTGCGGGCGCCGGCGGACCGGACGGTGCTCCACCGGACTTCACCGAGGCGGCCCAAGTCCTGGGTGTCACCCTCGACGAACTGCTCGCCGCACTGGGTCCACCGCCGCCCGACCTCGAGGTCGCCGCAGCGACCCTCGGCGTCACCGTAGAGGAACTCCAGGCCGCACTCCCGCCGCCGCCCCAGCCCCGTCCCTGACCTGCACAGAGGCCTGGCGCGCTCGGAGGGACTCGAACCCCCAACCTTCTGATCCGTAATCAGATGCTCTATCCAATTGAGCTACGAGCGCAGGCGCCCGAGTCTACGAGCGGCCCGTTGCCGCCCACCGTGGCGCGTGGCACGGCGGTCGGAAATGGCGGAGAGGGTGGGATTCGAACCCACGATGAGCTTTTGGGCCCATACTCCCTTAGCAGGGGAGCGCCTTCGACCTGACTCGGCCACCTCTCCTCGGGCCCGGATGCTACCGGCGGCCCGAAGGCCGCGGACCGCCGCCGGTACGCTGCGCGGCGGAGGGATGGCAGAGCGGACGATTGCGACGGTCTTGAAAACCGTTGAGCCTCACGGCTCCGGGGGTTCGAATCCCCCTCCCTCCGCCACACGATCCGTCGAACCGGAGTTGCCCCGACGGGGCCCCCACATCACGGCCACCCTGCCGGTGGTCAGGACCGGATGCGGCTCCGGAGGTCGGCCAGCCAGTCGTCGGCCGATCGGGAGGCTGCACTGGCCTTCGTCCGGACCTGGTCGCCGTTGGTGCCGGCGGCCGGATACGACCCGAGGAACTTGACATCGCCGTGCTTCATGTGGAGGTTCCGCAGGCAGTCGGCTACCAACTCGTCGGCCACGTGGCCCTCGAGGTCCATGATGAAGCAGTAGTCTCCCAGCCCCTGCTTGGTGGGTCGCGACTCCAGACGGGTCAGGTTGATGGACCGGGCGGCGAACTCCTGGAGGATCCCCAGCAGCGAACCCGGGCGGTCGGCCCGCTGGAACACGACCAGCGAGGTCTTGTCG
>LUMJ01000428.1_pt1 | contig 22297 bp, 22 predicted proteins | sample 729631 | NCBI WGS metagenome assembly LUMJ01 (sample SAMN03860266, study PRJNA289734) | marine metagenome | biome: seawater column; feature: ocean; material: water; isolation source: Red Sea water column Station 22 - depth 500m | place: Saudi Arabia: Red Sea | collected 2011-10-15 | depth 500 m
GAACATGTAACACCATATTTTTTTAAAAATAGAGAAATTTTTCGACAAAATAATTTTCCTTACAAAGAAAACTATTCTCACATTCGTTGTACCGTTGATACAGAATTTGATTTTAAATTAATTCAAGAAATTATTTCAAAAATTAATTCACGTCCAATTCATCTAAATGATGTTCTAGAATTATATAAAAAAGAACCAGAAATTTTTCAAATTAATAAACATGTAAAACATGACGGTTACGAACGTTCTCTAAAAGAAGATAAAGAATTTCTAGAAAAAAAGAAAATTAAAAATTTTAATTTATTTTTTAAATGAGATAATCAAATCAGTAATTTCTCTAAAAACTCCTTCTCCTCCATTTGATTCACAAATGTAATCTGAAATATTTTTAATTTTTTCAATTCCATTTTTTGGAGTAGCTGAAAATCCAACACTTTTCATTATCTCCAAATCATTTATGTCATCTCCTATGTAAGCAATATTATTCAAACTAACCTTATTTTCATTACAAATTTCATCCAGTAAATTTTCTTTTTTAGAAATTCCTGTGTATGTTTTTAGAACTTTAACCTTCTTTCCCCTTTGTTTTACAATCTCTGAATTTTCTTTAGTAATGATGATTGTTCTAATATGATTTTTTGAAAGTAATTCTACTCCCATACCATCTCTAGTATTGAATTTTTTCATAATTTCTCCATTTTTTGAATAATACATTCCACCATCAGTAAGTACACCATCAACATCAGTTAATACAATCTTAACACTCTTGCATTTTTTTGCTAATTCTGTTTTCATCAATTTTTTCATAGTTAGATAATTCTTTACATTGGAATCTTTATTCTTTATGATTCAAAATTTAAGAAATAGGAATAAAAGAAAAAAAGATTTAACCAATGCACGTAACGATTAATCATGGATTCATTTGTGTATAAAAAAAGTGTACCAGAAAGTTTTCTAAAATACTGGAAAAAAGAAAAACTTAATAAATATATCTCATTAACTCCAAAAAAAATTGAGTATGAACCATTCTTCAATGTTAAAAAACAACAATCTGTACCTTTTCCACCAGAAATTGAAGATTTAGTTCACTTACATAAATTAATTCGAAAAAGAAAGGTATTCACTGTATTAGAATTTGGAGTGGGATTCTCATCAATTGTAATTGCTGATGCATTACTGAAAAATAAAAATGATTTTGAAAAATTAAAATCTAAACCCAAAATTAGGAAAGAAAATATGTTTGAGCTTCATTCATTGGATGCAAGTAAATTCTGGATAAATACAGTTAAAAAAAAAATCCCAAAAAATTTTAAGAGTGTAATTAAATTATATTTCTCAGAGATTGAAATTTCTAAATTCAATGAACGAATATGTCATTTTTATAAAAAATTACCTAATGTAATCCCGGATTTTATTTATTTAGACGGACCAGCTGCTTATGATGTTAAAAAACAAATCAATGGAATTAGCTTTGATAAAATGGAGAGAACTGTAATGAGTGCCGATTTATTATCAATAGAACCTTTCTTTATCCCTGGAACATTTATTTTAGTTGACGGACGAACTAATAATGTAAGATTTCTTAAAAATAACCTACAAAGAAAATATCGTTATAAATATAATACAGTTTTAGATAACCATGAATTTGAATTGATTGAAACTCCTCTGGGTGTATATAATAAAAGAATGTTAAATTATTGCAAATTAAGTTATAGATAATTTTGTAATTTTTGTATTGTATAATTTTTTTTTCATAAAAAGATCAACAGATTAAATATTTTATAGTTACTGTTTGTATAATAAAGAAGTTAGTTTGATCTGAATAAGTCTGGTGTTCATTCTTTCTCATATCGTAAATTAACATTTTCGTACTGATAATCTGTAGCGATATTTTTTAAAATTGAAAAAACATGGATATCTATTTTCATCAGCTGTTCTAATTAAATTAAATTGTTCAGCAATGGTTTTTTGAGGATCCAATTTACTATCGTCCGGAGTTCTTTTTGGATATACAGACGTTTTGACTTTGGATTGTGGAATTGATGGAAGGTTTTGGAAATTTTCAATTGCAAAATTCATAAGTTTAAATTCAGTTGAAAACAATTTTGAATTAATTTCATCAAATAATTCATGACCTTCTAAATTAAATGAAAGTTGTTTGCATATATTACCACTATCAACTTTATCCGCAGCTTCAAAAAGAGTGACAGTTATTTTGTTTTTTCCCTCCAATATTTGCCATATGTGAGGAGACCAACCCCTTCCTATAGGTAAATCGCTTGCATGTATTACAAGTGTTTTTTTAAATTTGTCTCGAATTTCTGATTTAACAATTTTATCAAATGAAATTAAAAACAAAATATCTCCATTGTCAATATTTGTAATTTCTGTAAATAATTTTATATTATGCATTGTATGCGTTTTAATCCATTTTTTTAAAGGATAGTATATTGGATGGATTTTAGATGAGCAAAGTATTGAGATTTTCATTTAATTACAAAGTGAAAAATCATTCTATGATATATGAATTATTCATGATTAATAATAGAAATAGATAAAAAATAACATTACATTGAAAAGAAATCATGAAATTTTTTAAAATAGGGGATAAAACAGTTGGGAAAGATTTTCCAACATTCATTATTGCAGAAGCAGGTATTAATCACGGTGGAAAATTGCATATTGCTAAACAACTGATTGATGGTGCAATTGAATCTGGTGTTGATGCGATAAAATTTCAAACTTTCAAAGCTAATGATTTAACCTCATCCAAATCAATTTATCATAAGTTATTCAAGAAATTAGAATTATCAGATTCTGACTTTGGAGAAATTTCGGATTATGCACACAGTAAAAAAATAATTTTTATTTCTACTCCTTTTAGTAATGATGCTGTGGATTTGTTATCCAAACTAAAAGTTCCAGCCTTTAAAATAGCATCTGGTGATTTAACAGACTTGCCATTAATTAGATATGCTGCTTCAAAAAAGAAACCAATCTTACTTTCAACAGGAATGAGCTATCTACAAGAAATTAAGATTGCGATTAAAGAAATTTTAAAAACAAAGAATAAGAAAGTGGGACTATTCCATTCAGTCTCATCGTATCCAACACCATATGATGAAACAAATTTGTTAGCAATTTATTCCATGAAGAAAGAATTTGACTATCCAGTGGGTTTTTCAGACAATGGTGGTGACCTTCTTGTTCCACAAATTGCAGTTTCTTTAGGAGCAAAATTAATTGAAAAACATTTTACTCTAAATAAAAAAATGAAAGGACCTGATCATCAATTATCCGCTAATCCAAAACAAATGAAAGAATTAGTTCAAAAAATTAGAAAGATTGAAGAAATGTTAGGTGATGGAATTAAGAAAACACAGAGATGTGAAAAAGAAGGATTGATTACAATGAGACGCGGTATAACTGCTTGCAGAGATCTTAAGAAAGGAACAATATTAACATCTGACTTGATTAAAATTGCAAGACCTGCAAAAGGAATAAAACCAGATTTTTTTGAAAAGATAATTGGGAAGAAATTAAAAAAGAATGTATTAAAGGACGCTCCATTAAAATGGACACATCTAAAATAATCCTTGGAAAATGAGAAAAGTGAATATACTCTTTAGAGTCTCAGGTGGAAAAGCTCCCAGGAAAGAATTAGGCTATGGTCATATATTTAGAAGCATGCATTTGGCATATTTTTTTAAAAAACACAATATCTGGTTTTTACTAGAAGATTATGGTGGAGCCAAGAATATCTTAAAACATCATGGATTTGATAATGTTTTAAAATTAAAAAAAAATAGTAGTTTAGATTCCGATATTGAACGTACAATTAACGTAATCAAAAATAAGAAAATTGATGTGATGATCAATGATACTTACAAAGCTTCGGAAAAATATTTAAAAAAAATGAAAAAATTCACTAAAACAGTATTAATCACAGATTTGAAACAATCCAAATATTCTTCTGATATAACGGTTAATGGTTTCATAGGTTTTAAAAATCAAAAAATTATCCATAATGATGGAGGAATATCACTCCTAGGTCCTAAATACCAAATTTTGAATCACAGATTCTCTAGTAAAAATTCTGAAACTAAATATGATTTGTTAGTAACATTTGGAGGTTTCGATGAGAATAATATAACAGAAATTTTCCTAGAACAACTAATTAAATTTCCAGGTACAATAAAAACAAAAATCATTCATGGTCCATCGTCAGAAAAAACTGCTAGAATTAAAGAGATTGAGAGAGAATTTCCAGGATACTTCTCTTTAATCGCGGTTGGTGATATGTACAAAGAGATTTCAAATACAAAATTTGGATTGTGTTCTGGAGGAATAACAACTTATGAATTTGCTACTTTGGGTGTCCCATTTGCAATAATTTCCCAAGTAAAACATCAAACTACTACGGCAAAGATTTGGGAAAAAAATAAAGTTGCTACTGATTTAGGAATGGTTGATAGAAATACTGGTAAAAAAATTTCAAAATATTTAGGAAAAATTTATTCGATGAGGCAGAAAAGAAATAGAATTTATCATATAGATCTAGATGGTAATGGTGGAAAAAGAGTTCATAAAGAGATAATGAAATTACTAGAATGATTTCACGCAAATTTACTTATAGTGGAATGAAAAAGTGATCATAATGAAGTATTGTAAGAAATGCTTATACCCAGATACAAAGCCTCAGCTAAAGTTTAATGATGATGGCATTTGTGAAGCGTGTTTAAACAGTGATAAAAAAGATTCTGTTGATTGGGAATCCAGAAAAAAACAATTAAAGGAAATTGCGGAAAAATATAGAAAATCGGATGGAACATATGACTGTGTAATTCCGGTAAGTGGAGGAAAGGATTCTCATTATCAGGCATTATATGCACGAGATGAATTAGGATTAAATCCTCTGTTGGTTAATTTTATCCCAAGAGATTTAGTAGAATTAGGCAGGAGAAATATAGAAAATTTAAAAAGTTTAGGTTTTGATTATATCGAATTTACACCAAATCCAAGAATCTATAGAAAACTTGCTAAAATTGGTCTGACAGAATTTGGAGATATTACGTGGCCAGAACATCATGGATTATTTATAGTACCAATAAAAATTGCAGCGGCATTCAAGATTCCTCTAGTTATTTGGGGAGAAAATCCTCAATTTGAATATGGTGGACCTGGTTTAGGGGATGAAATGAACTACGAATGGCTAAAAAAATTTGGTGGATTTTGGTTAGACGAATGTACTGTAAAGGGGATTGCCACAAAACAAAACATAGAACTGAAATTTCTTAATCCATATGTTTATCCAACTAAGGAAGAATTAGAACAAATGAATTTACGATCAGTTTTTCTTTTTTATTTTTTAAAGTATAATGTTTATGATGTTTTAGATCACGTTAAAAAACATGGCTTCAATGTAGATGATAAACCAAAAGAAGGAACTTATACAAATTGGGAAAATTTGGATGAGAAATATACAGGAATGCATGACTATTTTAAATGGATTAAATATGGATTTGGACGCGCAACTGATCATGCATCGTTAGATATACGACTTGGAAAAATTTCTAGAGACGAAGGAATTGAATTAGTTAAAAAACATGAAGGTAAAATACCTGATAGATATTTTGATGAATTCTTAAATGATATGGAGCTAGATAAAGAAGAGTTCTATAACGTAGTAGATAAATTTGCAAATAAAGAAATTTTCAAACTTGATGAAAATGGAAAGTTTTTGAGAGATGAAGACGGAAATCTAGAAAAAAAATTCTGGCCGTGAAAAATTAGATATAATTTTTGATATATTGATAAAATTCATCTGAAGCATTTCCGTGGTAGCTAATTAACTTAGATAGATATTTTTGGGAAGAAATCTGTTGTTCATCATAAAATTTTTTGTTTTCAAGAATTTTTTTTAAATTATTTTTCAACTCATTTAAACTTGAAATAAAACATACTTTTTCACTGACAATGCTTGGTATACCCCAATTATAGTCAATACCGGGAATATATAACACAGGTTTTCCTAAAATAAGAGCCTCGATCATAGAGCTACTTATTCCAACGCATATCAATAATTTTGTTGAAGGCAGAAATGAAGTGATTTCACCGTGTGATACCACATTAATCTTTGAACTAATTTTTGGTGCTAGTTGAACTATGTCCAGAAGTTGCGTTGGTGATGGATGCAATTTGATTAGTATTTCTTCATCAAATTCTGCTACAATCTTAGATATTTGTAATATATCACTTAGATATTTCTCAATTTTTTTAATTCTAAGTCCTTCAACTTCTTCAGGTTGTGGGTCAGCGGAACTAGCTAACAAAATGTAATTCTCCTTTTTTTTCTCAGAGTCAAATAAATTATCATACCTAGGTGCACCAATAATCTTAATTTTATTTGAAGGAACTCCACCATTTCCAATAGAAAGATCCTTATCAATATCTCCCCAAACAGCTAATCTATCTGCATCATGTAGGTAAACACCCTGCGAAGTAAGATTTTCATTTGCACCGATAGAATCCCAATGAAATCCTTCTTGCATATGTATACATTTTATGTTGTAAGTTTTTGATAAACATGAAATAATTTGTTCAGAAAAACCTGATTCATTAATTATAACTGAGAAATCAAATCTAAGTTTTTGAAACATTCTATTTACTAATTCTATTTCATGAATTGTATAGGATAATCTATTTTCAATTAATTCAACTAAGGTTGGTTTGATTAATTTGAAGATTCCAAATTTCTCAAAAGTGAAAAATTTTTCTAATTCTAAATTTTTCTCCCAAAGATCAGATATCTGTTTTTGCATTTGTGGAATCCCAATATTTTCATTTGTTTTTACAGACTCATCGTCAATAAACTGATTCGTTATAATTTTACATTTTGATTTGATTATCGTTTTTAACGTTGAAATATTCCAAAACGGTGGTCTCCTTCGTCCATAAAAGAAAATTTGTGTGTTAAATTTTTTAGATTTTAAGAAAAGTTCTTTGTACCTCTCTGTGTTATATTCAGCAAAGAGTACATTTGTTTTTTTGTTATCTGTAGTTTGTGGTCTAAATACATTACTAGTTAAAAAATCTGAAGAATTTTTTAATTTAAGATAAATATTTTTGTTTAAAAATATACTTTTATCATATCCAGGAATTTTCAAATTAATTTTTATTTCTTCATGAGTAAAATGATGGGATTTTTTTGTGGATTTTTGCATATTTAAAACAGAGTTGGTGAAAAATTTTATGATATCAAATAACTCATTCTGTGCATAAAATTCTTTTTTATTATTGGCATTAAAAATAATTTCAATCTCTTTGAACTTTTTTAGAAATCTTACAAAGAAATTTAATAATTCATCTAAATACAGCCTGCCTAAGTTAATCCCACGATATTCAAGGAAATTTGAAAAGTTTTTTTCAAAATACCAATATGTAAACTTATAGACATAATCTTGCACAAGTTTACATTGTGAATCTGTGATGTAATCATCAGATAATTGGTGTGGAATATTTTCATTTTCTAATTTTTTATGAGATTCATAATCAAAACTAACTATGGATATATCGCTCTCCTTATCAAAGATATTTTTTATTTTATCAAAATTTGAAGTTAAGTCCACAAGAAGAATCTTTCCACGTCTATAATTTTGGAGATTCTCATTATTATTTGCTGAAAAATCCATTTTAGCTAATTCTTTACCATTAATTATTGAATATACAGTTTACTAGAAATTTACAAGGATGAAAAATCTTACTGTTTTTTATGGCAAAATAATTTAAATCAAACTAACTAAAGTTCGATATATGTCAAAATTAGCAAGAGGAAAGGATGTAGATAATAATACGAAAAATGATTTGGATTATTTACAAATGTTAGAGAATTATTTTTCTAATAGTGTTGGAACAGTTATTGAAAAAATTCAGAATTTTTCTAAATATGTACCAAGACAGGATTTAACAAATTTTATAGCTAGATATGAAATTTTTAAAAAAATTCTTGATGTGCCAGGGAATATTGTTGAATGTGGTGTGTTTTTCGGTGGTGGTCTAATGACATTTGCTCATTTGAGCTCAATACTGGAACCGATCAATTTTGAAAGAAAAATAATTGGTTTTGATACTTTTACAGGATTAACGGAATTAAGTAAATTCGATTTGAATCCAAGTTGTAAGACAAAATCTACACTTGCGCGTAAGGGTGCATTAGCAATAGACTCTTTTAATGATATTCAAGAATGCATTAAGCTTTATGATTCAAACCGTTTTATTAATCATTTAAAAAAAGTCCAAGTCATCAAAGGTGACGCAGTAAAAACCATACCACAGTTTTTGAAAGATAATCCAGAGACTATGGTTAGTTTATTGTATCTTGATTTTCTTTTATACGAACCAAGTAAAACTGCATTAGAAAATTTTATTTCAAGAATGCCTAAGAAATCAATAATTGCGTTTAATACACTAACAGATGCTAAATGGCCTGGAACGATGCATGCTGTACTCGATACATTAGGTATTAATGACAAAAAATTTAAAAGATTTAGCTTTAATCCGTATGTTCAATATTTAGAGCTATGAATTAATAGCATGCTTGTTGATATTTCTTATAATAAATGAAATCTCATGTTCCCTTAGATTAGGATGGCATGGAATTGATAGAATAGACTTGGTTATATTTTCAGTATTTGATAATTTCATTTTAGAATTTTTATAAAAACTCATTTGATGAATTGGTTTGTAATGAATGCCAGTTTCTATACCAACTTGTTTTAATTTTTTCATAAGGTTTTTTCGATTTTTAACACAAATCCAATAAAAATGATATGCATTATTTTTATCAAAATTCATTTTGTGATCAATTTTCAATTCGTCAAAGTATCGCTTTGCCACATAATTTCTTTTTTTAATTAAAGAATTTAGTTTTTTCAATTGTTCAACACCGATTGCCGCAGAAAATTGATTCATATAATAATTCCAACCAATTCGATCAACATCATAAGAGAATTCTTTTCTTTTTGTAATACCACAAAATCTCATACCCTTGATCAGATTTGATAATTTGTTATAATTTTTAGAGTTAATCGTAACTGCACCACCAGATGGTGTTGGTAGGTTTTTTGTAGGATGAAAACTGAAACAGACCGCATCGCCATGACTGCCTATCTTTTTTTTATTATAAATTGTGCCTACTGCATGTGCCGCATCTTCTACAAGATACAAATTATTTTTTTTACAAATTTTTTTTAAATTATCCATATTACATGGAATGCCGGCAAAATGTACTGGTATAATCATTTTTGTTTTTTTTGTAATGTAATTTTCTAACTGTCTATCATCAATGCACATTGTATCTGGGTTAATATCAACAAATTTTGGAATACCTCCATTGTAAAGTATTGCGTGAGCAGTAGAAACAAAAGATAAAGATGGTAAGATCACTTCCTTATTTTTTATATCAAATGCTGATAATGCCAGATGTAGAGCCGCAGTTCCAGAATTTACAGCAATGCATGATTTTGATTTAATGTATTTTTGAAATGATTTCTCAAAGATCTCTACACTGCCTGAACTTGAACCTGAGGCCCAAAAATGACTTTTTAGTGTTTTTTTTATTGCAGTGAATTCTTTTTGATCCGTAGACTGATCAAATAGTTTGATTTGTTTCATTTGAATGGGTCATTATTCATAAAAATAATTAGGTAAAGAGTATTTTGCATAATTTATAAGCACTTGACGAAAAATTAGTTTTTATATACTAACTCAAAGTTTCATGTATTGAAAATTTTAGTAACTGGTGGAACAGGTTTTATTGGTTCCGTAATTGTTCGATTATTATTAAATTTACATCACGATGTGAGTGTTTTTGACAATAGAGACCCAAAACAACCAGATTGTGAATTTATCAAAGGTGACATAACGGATCCGGATGCAACGAAAAATGTTGTAAAGGGTTTTGATATAGTAATACATTTAGCTGCAACGCTTGGAGTAATTAATACCGAAGCTAATCCAGTAAAAACCCTAGACACGAATATGGGAGGAACAAGAAGCATATTGGAAGGTTGTAGAATTCATGGTATAAAAAAAATAATATTTTCATCATCTTCTGAAGTTTATGGAGAACCAGCTAAAATTCCTATAAGTGAAAATGATAAACCAATTCCGATTACAACATATGGTATCAGTAAATTTGCAGCGGAAGAATACATTAAGGCATATTCAAGAAATTATGGTTTAGACTATACAATTTTTAGATTGTTTAATGTTTATGGTGATGAACAAAATGTGGATTGGGTGTTGCCTGAATTTGTTAGTAAAGCGATCAAAAATCAAGAAATTATTATACATGGAGATGGTTCACAGATAAGATCTTTTTGTTACGTATCAGATATAGCAAGTGGATTTTCACTTGGACTTGATAATTCAAATGGTGAAATTATCAATCTTGGTAATGATTCTGAACCAATATCAATTAAGGATTTAGCGTTAAAGATTATTCGTTTGGCAAATTCAAAAAGTACAATAAAATTTCTTCCATTTGAACAATCTAAAAGAAACAGAAATGAAATAATGAAACGAGTTCCTGATATTAAAAAGGCAATAACCCAATTAGGTTATAAACCTAAAATTGGATTAGAAGAAGGAATAATGAAAGTGATTGGTAAAAGAAATGCAATATGATTTTAGGCATTTCATGACTTATTTTTCCATTTTTTAAAACTATAAGCACTAAAATCCACATTAATCATCTCATTATCATTAGGTTTCCACGCAATATCTGCTAAAACTAACACTTTTGCAATTTTTGTAGATGGCCAAATCACTGTTAGTTCTCCATTAATATGAGAATCCGTAGTATCCTTAGTTTGGTGCCTTTCTAAATCTAATACAGAAAATTCTTTGTTTTCCACATAAAAAAACTGATGATTTTAGCCAATAAAAGTTTGGATTCAAACGTACTTAGCAAACTATACAATATTTTATTAGGTTTGAAAAAATCGTGATTGTATGAAATTGCTTGTTACTGGTGGACTTGGGTTTATTGGTAGTAATTTTATTCGCAAATTATTAACAGAAAACAATGACTATGAGATAATCAATGTTGACGCTGAATTATTTGGTGCTGATCATAGAAATTTATCTGAAATTAAAAATTCAGAGAAATATCATTTTGAGAAGGGGAATATTACAAATAAAAGATTTATGGAAGAGCAGATTGCAAAATGTGATGCAGTGATAAATTTTGCTGCAGAATCTTTTGTTGATAGAAGTATAAATGACGCAAATCCATTCTTGGTATCTAACATAAGAGGTGCATTTACAATTCTTGATATAATTACAAAACAAAAGAAACGGATGGTTCAGATATCAACTGATGAAGTTTTTGGAAGTTTATCTAATGGAACTGCTACGGAACTATCCAAATTTAATCCATCAAGTCCTTATGCTGCAACAAAAGCTGCTGCAGAACTTCTTGTACAATCTTATGCTGTTACATATGATTCTAACGTAATTATTACTAGATGTACAAATAATTATGGTCCAAGGCAATTTGCGGAAAAATTAATTCCAAAAACTATCATTTTAGCAAGTCAAAATAGAAAAATTCCAATTTATGGTAATGGTGCAAATATTCGGGATTGGATTTATGTAGATGATCATTGCAACGCTGTATTATTGACACTCCTTAATGGAAAAGCGGGAGAATCATACAATATTTCTGCCAATAATGAGATTGATAATCTTACTATCGTAAAAAAAATTCTTAATATAATGAACAAATCAGAAAATTTAATTGAATTTGTTGAAGATAGGCCAGGACATGATCTAAGATATAGTTTGAATTCAACAAAAATTTCTGAACAACTTGAATGGAAGGTAAAAACAAGTTTTGAAGACGGTTTAAGAAATACAGTTGAATGGTATCTAAATAATCCTGAATTGTTGAATACTATATCATCAACAGTCTTAGATCCAACTCCATGGAAAAACTCTAATTAATTTATTATGAGGTTTTGATGAAATGAAAGGAATTATTCTTCATGGTGGGCATGGTACACGTTTAAGACCACTAACGCATACAGGTCCAAAACAACTTTTGCCAATAGCAAACAAACCAATGTCAGAATATTGTGTGGAAGCAATTAGAGATTGTGGGATTTCTGAAATTGCAATAATAGTAGGTGGAACTGGATCAAACAAGGTTAAAGAATACTATGGAGATGGTTCAAAATTTAATGTAAAGATTTCCTACGTGGAACAAGATGAACCAAGGGGAATTGCTCATGCAATTAGTTTGTGTAAAAAATTTGTTGGAAATGAAAAATTCCTTGTTTTTTTAGGTGATAATATTATCCAAAAATCAATTAATGATATTTCTAAAAAATTTGAAACATCAGAGAGTGATGCCTTAATTTTATTATGTGAGGTAGAAAATCCTGAAAGATTCGGAATAGCTGATGTGAAAGAAAACAGAATTATTAGAATTATGGAGAAACCAAAAAATCCTCCAACTAATATGGCAGTAACTGGGATCTATTTTCTCACATCTAAAATTTTTGATGTTATTTCTAGATTAAAACCATCATGGAGGAATGAATTAGAAATTACTGATACTTTACAAATGATGTTAGAGGAAAAAAATAGAATTGATTTTGAAATGATCACTGATTATTGGAAGGACACTGGAACTCCTGATGATATTATTCACGCTAATGGTGAGGTACTAAAAAACATGAAACCGTATTTCCTTGGCGAAAAGAAAGATGGTAGTGAGTTGGCTGGTAATGTCATGGTTGGTAAGGATTCGAAAATTTCTGAAAGTGCAAAAATTTTAGGTCCCTGTATTATAGGTGAAAAATGTGTTATAGGTCATAATGTAGTTTTGGGTCCAAATGTAAGCATTGGAGATAACTCTGAATTATCAGACTGTGACATTCAAAGTTCTATTGTGATGAAAAACTGCTTTATTGATTCGAAAATAAAAATTAGAAATAGTATTATCGCATATAATTCCAGAATAACTATTGACGACCAAAATGATGAAAAAGTCTTTCTTTTAGGCGAGGGTACTAAAATCTCATTATGATTATTATGAATAATTATTAAGCTTAGCAAAATTAAATAATTTATTTCAAAAAATTATGATTAAATTGAATTTTAATAAAAATATCCTTGATATAAAAAACATAGAAAGCGTTACGCAATCTCTTCAAAATTTCATCCATGAACAGGTTTACAATAATTTTAGAAAACGTGGTATAGTAATTGGAATTAGTGGAGGAATTGATTCGGCTGTAGCTACAAAATTATGCTGTGATGCTATTGGTAAAGAAAATGTTCTCGGAATAATTCTGCCTGAAAAAGAATCTAATCAACAAAGCAAAGAATTCGCAATAAAATACTGTAAAAAATTTAGTGTTAATTATGAAATAGACGATATTACATCAATACTTGATTCGTCAGGAGTTTACCAAATACGAGAAAAAATTATTGAAAAGTATTTTCCAAACTTCAATCAATATTGTACATATAGATTAGTTTTTTCTGAAAATTTTGATAATGATGGTTTGAGCATTCCATACCTAGAAATAAATGATGAAAATAAAAAAATCCATAAATTGAAACTTTCATCAAATGATTATTCTACAATAACTGCTGCCACAAACATTAAACATAGAATTCGTATGACTAAATTATATTTCCACGCTGAAAAAAATAATTTTTTAGTTTGTGGTACTACAAATAAGGCAGAATTTCAACAGGGATACTTTGTAAAATATGGTGATGGTGGAGTGGATATAGAACCATTAGCAAATCTGTATAAGACAGAAATATATCAATTAGGAAAACATCTAGAAGTTCCAACTGAGATAATTGAAAGAAAAGCCTCTCCAGATACATGGAGTTTTGATGTTAGTGATGAAGAATTTTTCTATAGTTTACCTTACGACATTGTGGATTTAATGTTATTCGCAAAGGAAAAATCTATCCCATTAAATGATATTTGTTCTGCACTAGATCTTAAGGAGCAACAGGTAAAACGCATATTCAATTCACAGGATCGTAAATCGAAGGCAAGTAAAACTTCAAGAGTTTTTCCACCAAGTTGGAATAATAGAGATGTTTTGTAGGAAAAAACGAAATTGAGTGAAGAAAATAATCATTTGGTTAGTATTATCATACTGAATTACAACGCAGGAAAACTTATTCATGATTGTATTGAATCAATTTACAAATCACATAATAGGAATTTTGAAGTAATTTTGGTAGATAATGCATCTAGCGATAAAACATACAGACAATGTAAAGAAAAATTTAATGACATTGTGTTGCTGGAAAATGAAAAAAATTTAGGTTATTGTGAAGGTAATAATGTTGGGATCAGGCATGCGCAAGGGAAATTTGTGGTTGTATTGAATCCAGACACACTTGTGGAACCTGAATGGTTGGATGAACTGATATCAGCTTATGAAAAAAATGGTGATGGTATATACCAACCAAAAATTCTGGCAAATACTGATCACAGTATGTTATTAAGTACAGGTCAAGTTTTACAATTATTTGGTTTTGGGTATTCACGTGCAAAAGGGGATAATGATACAAATCAATACAACAAATTCGAAAAAATTAGTTATGCTTCTGGAACATGTTTATTTACAACAAAAAAAATTTTAGAAAAATTGAGTTTGTTTGATCCATTTCTTTTTGCATATCATGATGATTTAGATCTGTGTTGGCGTGGTGCAATGATCGGAATAAATTCATTTTACGTCCCTACATCGATAATTTATCATCCCATTGAAGGCTATGTTTTCAAATGGAGTTCATACAAATTTTATTTAATGGAACGAAATAGACAATACTGTCTGTTAACACATTTTTCAAAATCAACATATTTCAAAATGCTTCCAGCACTAATTCTTACTGATATAGCCGTAAGTTGTTTTTATCTTAAGAGAGGTATGTTAGCTGCCAAATTGTATTCATCTTTGAATATACTAAAAAATATGAAAAAAATTAATAATAAATATCAACAAATCCAAAACCAAAGGAAATATTCTGACAAAGAAATTCTTGATTTATTTCACGATGAAATAGCAGTTCCAAAATGGGTTGTGAGTGAACAAAGTAATGCTTTTTTTAATAAATTCTTGAATAAACTTAGTAGATTAACTAGAAAATTTATTTAAAACTAAATTATTTTTTTAAAGCAATTACTACTGCAATGGCAATATTTGATTCGTGACTAACAGAAACTAAAAATTCATAATTTAATTTTGCCCTCAAAATTATTCTTGGTTTTGAATTTTTATGTGTTGTTAAAATTTTATTAAAAGCAATTTTTTCCTTTATTGATTTTCTAACTGCCTCCTTAATAGCAAATTTTCCAGCAAAATGTTCTGAGCTATTTTTGAACTTTAGGCAATATTTGATTTCTGAACTCGTAAAAATTTTCTCATAAAATTTTTTATTTTTAACGTATTCTTTTTTTTTGAATTTTTCTATATTGATTATATCAATTCCAATATTGGATATTTTCATCAATTTCATACATAGTAATAGATTTATTTATTATGTGATGAATTTGTTCGGGTAATAAAATTGACCTTAGATGATGATGTTAAAAAAATTTTTTTAGAAACTTTTCCAGCACTACCAAAATCTGATTTTCAATGGACAAAAACACAAAATGACTATGAAAATTGGGATTCTTTTGCACAGCTAAACCTAATAACACTAGCAGAAGCCAAGTTCGAAATCACATTTTCAGATGATGAAATTGCCTCTATTTCTAGTGCAAAAAATCTTTTAGACTGTATAAAATCACATATATGAATACTGTAGCTGACTTTCTCAACAACTCGTATAGAGTATATCCAGATAAAATTGCCATTATTGATAATAATTCAAAACTATCGTATTCTGAACTTAATCGTGAGGTAAATAATTTCTCATCATTTTTGAACAAATTCCCAAAAAATTCTGTCATTAGTTTATTTTTTGATAATTCTTGTGAATTTGTTATTTCATATCTTGGTACAATAAACTCAGGATGTATAGCTCATCTAATACCTACTGGGATCTCTCAGAAAAATCTCGTGGAACAAATTTCCTCAGCAAAACCAAAACTAGTATTGTCTTCAGAGAATTATTTTTCCAGGATAGAAGAAATAGAATCAAAGGACATAGAAAAGTTGAGATTTTCGGAAGTTAAGAAAACATCTTACAAGAATCGTAAAATTAAACCGTCAGATTATGCTTATTTGATTTATACGTCAGGTACAACATCTTTCCCAAAGGGAGTTCCAGTAACTCATTCGAATTGTGCATTCACTACAAGCAATATTGTTAGAACTTTGCAGTATTCACAAGATGATGTTGATGTTTTACCGCTACCATTATCACATTCTTTTGGTCTTGGTTGTCTACACACTTCATTATATGTTGGTAGTACACTAATAATTCACAAAACTACTGAAATCCCTCAAATTCTTGATTCGATTAAAAATTATAATGCTAGTACCTTAGCTGCAGTACCATCTACATTATCAAAAATTGTATCGAATGATTCTGATGATTTATCGAATACATTATCAAGACTTAGGTTGATTATAACAAATACTACATTCTTCCCACCAGAAACAATTCAAAAATTAAAAAAAATTCTAAAGAAGGGAAAAGTTGCAACATATTATGGATTAACTGAAGCATCAAGATCAACTTTTATGATATTTGATGATGATGATAAAATAGAATCAGTTGGAAAGCCTCCCGCTGGAATTTCACTAAAACTAATTTCGAATAATGACGAATCTACAATTGGTGAAATTTGGATTAAAGGAAATAATGTTGTTGGGAAATATTGGAATGAAAAACATACTAAGGAAAATATTGATAATGGGTGGTTAAAAACCGGTGATCTAGGAAGAATTGACAATGACGGATGTCTCTATATTTTAGGTAGGGTTGACGATTTAATCAATATATCTGGAGAAAAGGTGTATCCTCAGGAAATTGAAAGAGTAGTGAAGATTTTAACTGGAATTGATGATGTTGTTGCTATTCCTATGAAACATAAGATATTTGGGGAAGTAATAAAATTATTTGTAAAAAAAACTGCTGAATCAAATATATCTAAAACTGACATTTTAACGCACTGTATAAAAAATCTTGAAAGATTCAAAGTGCCCGCAAAAATTGAATTTGTTGAAGATTTTCCACGTACAGACTATGGAAAAATTAAGCGATTCATGTTAAAATAATAAAATTATGAGATAGTTATGAACACAGATGATGTGTTTTCTCAAAACGAGAAAGAATTGATGGATTTTTATGGTTTGAAAGGAAGTTTAGGAAAATTAAGAATTCGTGCTAAAATTCTGAAAACTTGGATTCTTCATAAAAGTGCATATTCATCAACAAATTCATCTTGGATAATCAGAATGCAACGATCAAGAGGAGTAAACATTGGAAAAAACTGTCATGTATCACCTTATGTGTTGATTGACCTAATTTATCCAAGTATGATTAGTATTGGAAATAATGTCACAATAGGTTCTAACAGTATGATTTTTGCACATTATAATCCAACAGCTAATACATTTTTAAAAAAACATGGATATCCAAGAGAAATTAAAAAAGTGACAATAAACGACGGTGCTGTAATTGGTCCTGGAAGTATTATTACTGCAGGAACAACTATAGGAAAAAATTCCATCATAGGAGCTGGTAGCGTTGTGAGTAATGAGATTCCAGATTTTTCAGTCGCTATAGGAAATCCTGCGCGTGTAATTAAAAAAATTGAATCCTAAAATGAATTTATTAGGAATTGATTTTGAAGATTGGTATCATCCAGAACTAATCCAGAAATATGTGAAAGATAAAAAACATGAACCAATAATGTTCAAAGGTTTAGATAAAATTCTTGAGTTACTTAGAAAAAATGATACATTAGCAACATTTTTTGTTGTTGGCGAATTAATCGAATCCAATCCAGAAATTTTTGATAAAATAATGGAAAATGGGCATGAGATTGCCTTTCATACTATGCATCATACTAAGATAGATTCACCAAGTTTTAGAGAAAATTTCCAAAATGAAATAGAAAAATTTTCAGAGCTGACAAATAAAAAATCAAAAGGTTTTCGTGCCCCTACATTTTCATTGAATAAGACAAGTTCGTGGATTATTGATTCGTTATCTGAACATAATTATCTTTATGATAGCAGTGTTGTTCCAGCAAAAACTGATTTATATGGAATTCCAGATGCTGAAACAAAACCATATCGAATTTCAAGTGGTTCTATTGAAAAGGATACTAAAGACGGAAAGTTAATTGAATTTCCATTACTTGTGACAAAATTTCTTGGGAAAAAAATTCCTGCTGGTGGGGGATTCTACTTGAGAACTTTACCGACAAAAATTATAAAAAATGCAATAAAAAATTACGAAAAACAGGAAATTCCTGCAACGTTTTATATCCATTCCTGGGAATTAACCCCGGAATATATGCCAAAAATTGAGTTGCCATTTAAAGAAAATTTTGTTACGTATCATAATATCAATAAGGCCTATAAAACAATGGATGGGCTTTTGGGAAAATTTCAATTTACGTCGTTCTCGCAGTATATCTCTAATGGGGCAAAATTTTTCTAAATCAGATTCAAAAATTCAAGTTTTGCATCACTTTTGTTAGTATATTTTATACGTGAATATTATAACTTAAATACATATTAGAAATCTAAATTGAAAATTACAGTTGGTATTCCAGCATATAATGAAGAAAAAAACATTGCTTCCATAATTGTGAAATTAAAGAAAATTGCAGATGTAGTGATAGTATGTAATGACGGTTCAACAGATTCTACATCAGAAATTGCCCAAAATCTTGGAGCCGTTGTAATCAACCATAAAAAAAATTTGGGTTATGGTGCAGGGATTAATAGTATTTTTCATAAAGCAAAGGAAATTGGTTCAGAAGTTCTAATCACTTTTGATGCTGATGGTCAACATAGGATAGATGATATTAAGAAAATCATTGAACCAATTGAAAAAAACAGGGCTGATATTGTAATTGGCTCAAGATTCCTTGATAATGCAAAAGAGAAAATTCCCGAGTATCGAAAATTAGGAATTAGTATTATTACTAAAGTAACTAATTCTACTTTAAAAGAAAAGATTACTGATTCACAAAGTGGATTTAGGGCTTATAACAAGAATGTAATTTCTAAATTAAACATTTCAGATATGGGAATGGGAATATCAACAGAGATTCTAATCAAAGCAAGTTCTTTAGATTTTAAAATTGTTGAGGTTCCGATAGTAGTTAACTATGGTGAGAATACATCTACACATAATCCAGTTTCCCATGGTACTTCAGTATTTTTTAGCACCTTGAAATACACTTCAATTGAACACCCACTCAGATTTTATGGAATTCCTTCGTTAATTTTTTTCGTTATAGGTATTTCATTCACATATATCTCCGTCGAGTATTATACAGAAATTGGGAGCATTAATCCAAATACTACAATAATTGCTGCAGCTACAATTTTAATTGCTGTATTACTACTTGTAACAGCAGTTTTACTTTATTCATTAGTTAGTGTCGTACGAGAAAATAAATAACAAACAGAATTCAGAAATGGATCACATCAGAGATAGAATAAAAAATTTACTTAAAGGTAATCATGATCTATCTAGAGTTGCATTAGGAGATTTTATTTCTAATGCTATTGGGGCTCTATTCTGGTTATTTATTGCAACATTATTAACACCTGAAGAATATGGTGAAATAAGTTATTTAATTAGCATAGCAGCTATAGCCTCAACACTCTCTATGGTTGGTGCATATAATTCAATTGTAGTTCTTACTTCAAAAAATATCAAAATACAATCATCAATTAATTTTGTTTCATCTACTGTTGGATTAGTTGCATCAATAATTGTGTTTGTAACAATAAATAGAATTGAATTAAGTTTGTTGATATTTGCGTACATCTTTACAAATTTAATTATTCCTCAAATAATAGGTAAAAAAGAATTTAATCAATATTTCAAATACACTGTATTCAATAAAATTTTAATAGTTGCGTCTAGTCTAATTTTATTTTATCTTTTTGGATATTTAGGAATAATTATTGGATTGAGCATGTCAGTATTTTTATTTGGTTTCAAAATATTTCAAACATTCAGAATCGTAAAAATTAATTTTAAATTAATAAAAACACATTCTAGATTTATTTTTACTAATTATATAATGAACATATCAGAAACATTTTCTGGTTCGTTGGATAAAATAATTATTGCGCCAATTTTGGGTTTCGCAGTCCTTGGTGGCTATCAACTTGGACTTCAATTCTTCGCTATATTAATAATAATTCCTGGAATTGTATACAAAATTACTTTACCTGATGATGCACGTGGTATTCCAAATCAAAAATTAAAACTTGTTACAATTTTAATATCATTAGGTTTAGGGGCTTTATCTTTTGTATTAATCCCAATCGCAATTCCTTACATAAACTCATCATACAACGATTCTATTTTACCAATTCAAATAATTGCAGTCGCAGTAATTCCTGGAACTGTTGCGTTGATGTATTGGTCAAAATTTATTGGGACTGAGAAAAATAAAATCATTCTTATTGGTTCCGGAATTCAGGCATCTACGTTAATTACTTTGATAATTGTTTTAGGGCAAAACTTTGAATCGCTTGGAATATCTATAGCGTTTTTAATATCACAAAGTGTAACTATGTTCTATTTCATAATTGTAAATTATTTTGTTAATGTAAAAGGAAGTGAGTGAATGACTAATCAATTAATTTCTAAAATTAAGTTCAGCCCAAGAAAGGAAGGTGTTCTGATTATTTCCGCGCTTGTTGCTATGGCATTGCTAATTAGAATAGGATTTACGTCATATGATATTCCACTACTAGTAGATGCTTTAGATTATTACTTATTTGCATATCATATAATAACAGAATGGAATTTTCCTAAGGGAATCTTACCTACGAACGATGGATGGTCATTGTTACTTACTTTCTTCTTCATGTTTTTTAGAGATACAGATTTTATGACATTGAATGCCCTTCAAAAAACTCTTGGGTCTATAATTTCCGTGATCACCATAATACCTGTTTTTTATCTATGTAGACAGTTTGTGTCTAAAAAATTGGCAATAATAGGTTCATCCCTTTTCATTTTTGATCCTAGAATACTTCAAAACTCAACGTTGGGAATCACAGAACCACTGTATATTTTTTTAAGTTCATTAATACTTGTAACAATTTTTAAGAACGACACAAAATTATTCTATCTTACATTTATGTTGGTTGGATTATGTTCAATAGTACGTTATGAGGGACTTGTAATGTTAGTTCCTATATCAATAATTTATTTTATAAAATTTGGAAAATCAAAAAACTCAATAAAAAATTTTAGTATAGCATTATTAGTATTTCTCATCGTAGTTTCACCTATTGTATTTCTAAGAACTAGTGCAAATGGCATGGATGGTTTGACAAGCCATCTATTTACAGGAGTTCAAGATTATTTTTCACTAATAGATGAAAAAGTAGATGGTGGATCGTATTATGAAGATTCATCGAATAACCATATTATGACATTTGGATCTAATTCGATTTTTACCACTTTGAAATATTTTGCATGGATAAGTATACCGTTGTTTGTTTGTTTCTTACCATTTGGTATTTACAAAATAATTAAACATAAAAACAAAGAAATGAATTATTTGTTATTATTTTCAGTATTCATAATAATTCCTGCTCTTTATGCGTACGGAAGAGAATTTCAAGATCCAAGATATCTTTTTGCTCTAATTCCAGTTTTATGTGTGATCAGTGTTTACGGTATTGATAAAATTGGAGGGTTTGCCAGAAAATTCTGGATTATACTATTAATTATTATTATTTTAACATCGTTCATATTTTTATTCTATACACATGATGATCAGACGCTCAGAAAGGAAAAATATCTCGTTAGTAAAATTGTCATAAATACTGCGACTGGTGTGAATTATTATGATGGTTCTACATTTCTTAAAAGTGCAGAACTAGAAGTAATATGGCCCAAACCACTACCAATCGATGTGTCAGAAGATGAAATTGGGAAGCCAACACTTACACTAGCTAATAAAATTCCATATGGGAACGCCCAAAATATTGAGGAGTATATTTTGAATTCAAGAAGTCAGAATTTATCTCACTTGGTTATTTATGAAAATAATGACAAAAATTTTCTGGATCAGATTTTTTCTATGCCAGAA
>LUMJ01000380.1_pt1 | contig 22285 bp, 21 predicted proteins | sample 729631 | NCBI WGS metagenome assembly LUMJ01 (sample SAMN03860266, study PRJNA289734) | marine metagenome | biome: seawater column; feature: ocean; material: water; isolation source: Red Sea water column Station 22 - depth 500m | place: Saudi Arabia: Red Sea | collected 2011-10-15 | depth 500 m
CACTGTCTGGTTCGTGGCCCATGCAATAGCCTTTTGCCTCTAGCCAGGTTTCCAAAGCGGTGCCTGTAATGCCAGCCTGTACACAGACGCGACGATCCTCTTCATTCAACCATTCAATCTGATCCATACGGCGCATATCTACGGATACAATCATCCGCTGTTCTGCGTCTGGAATCATTAAGGCGCTGGTTACATTTGTACCGCCGCCATAGGGCACAAGGCAAACATCATGGGTTGCTGCCAATTGAATCAGCGCTTGCACATCTGATTCTGACTCCACATAAAATACCATATCCACACATCGCGCCACACGATTATATAATACTTTATACACTTCTTCTGATGTGGTTTGGCCATGGCTATGGAGAAGACGATCTTTATCATCTGTGGTAAAATGATCTTCAGAAAAATCTCTCCTTACTCCATCCATAAATTCTTGATTCAGGTTAGGCGGTGTTACTGGTTTATGCTTCACTTCTGCCAATTTATCGTTGGGGTCTACCGTTATGCCTAAAACTTCTTCAATATAAGGGATAAAGTCAGGCATCCGCGTGCCGGAGAGTTCATAGCGGTCTCCCACCATGGATACGGTTCTGTCTTCATTCAAAACAAAACTGGAATCCTTGTATCCCCATTTGTGGCCCCAGGTGGTGTGCTTGCTTGCAAAAAATTTTTTATCCGGCATAGAATGATTTTCTTTCTTGTTGGATTTGACCTTCTAAAGTTTTGGTCATCTGATTGATCTGCTCATAATGGTCGCTGTCTTCTTCCGTGACAAAATCAGAAGGATGAATCGGTGGTAATATTTTGACATTCACACGGGCAGGATACATAATGAAGCGTCCCTTGGGCCATGACCGAAATGATCCGTCAATAAATATAGGCACTATGGGCGCATTTAAATGAACTGAAAATCGGGCGGCCCCTTTTCGAAATGGTCTCATCATATTGGGCTCTCCCCTCGATCCTTCCGGAAAGATAACCAGGTTCCTTCCATCTTGATCCATGAAGGCTCGGCATAATTCGATGGTATCATCAAATGTAAAGGTATCACCATTTCTCTCCTCCGTTTTTCGGGCAATGGGCACTAAGTTCATGACAAAGTTGGTTAGTGTCCGTTTTACGGTGCTATCAAACCAGTAATCTTTGGCCGCCAACATGCCAAAATAATTGAAGCTCTTTCCTGCGGCTGCACTGATGAGGGCCACATCCATATGGCTGTTATGGTTGCTGGTAAAAATGGCTGATTCATTCGGGAGGTTTTCACGCCCTGACACCCGAACAGGTGTATACCATAGAAATACAAACTTGCACCAATAATAAAACATCTTTTTCCAAAATTGAAAAAAGAGAGGCTGTTTGTTAACGAGATATGAATATTGCGGGTCTGCTAAAACGGACATCTCTGCACGTATTTATCGACCATAGGTCATGTGGGCTTGGGTAAAGGTATCGGAAGCAATGGCTGAAAAAAGTGAAATCTCCAAGGCCAATGCAGAGGCGCCGATAATTTCTGCCAGCTTTCTCGCTGCAAATTTACCTTGATCGCATCCAAGCAATTTCAAATTTTGTTTTTGGGGTAATAACCTTGTGCCACCGCCCACTGTACCAATAGTTATTGTCGGTAGGGTTAATCTGAATTTTACACCATTATCCGTTGGCTCTGTCTGGTAATGGCCAATAGAGTTTTCAGCCACGCATGCTGTATCCTGGCCGGTGGCCAAATAGATGGCAGTGAGCGCATTTGAAATATGCAAATGACACCCCTCCGTGCCTGCCAAACGCGTAATGGTGGGCCCAACTCGTTGGAGCATGGCCATCTCGGATGTGTCTGCTTTGAGTATTCGACGAATAACGGGATTGGTGATGGTCGTCTCAACAATGACGCTATGGCCTCGGCCCATTATCATATTCCTCGCAGAAGCTTTTTTATCACTGTTGAACCCGGACTCTAAAAGGAAATTTGCCCCGGTTTGGTTTTTGATATAATCGCAAGCCATTTTCGCCGCAAGAGTAACCATATTTTGCCCGGCTGCATTGCCCGTATCCAATACAAAGTCTAAAATCAAATAGTTTTGAATCGGGTACTGATCAATACGCAAAAGCTTCCCATAATTGGATGTTTTATCCGCCACACGCTTTATGGATTTGAAATGTTTTGTGACCCAATCAGAAAATTCTGCAACCTTTTTTACATCATCAAAAATAAAAACGGGTGCCCGTGATAACTCCTGCTTTACATGGGTTACATGAATTCCGCCACAGCGGCGTGTGGCCACCATACCTCGCGTCATGGACAATGCAAGTGTGCCTTCCAATGTGCATAGGGGCACATAGAACTCTCCCTTTGCATAATCCCCGTCAACCAGAAGCGGCCCAGCAATGGCCATGGGCACCTTCATGTAGCCAATATGATTCTCGATGATACCTTTTAACTCTTCCGGGTTGTTTTCAAGTGTTGGATCAATCTCAACACCGGTTTTCTCCCGAAGCCAATCTAGCCGTCTGTCTGTATCGACTTGGGTGTACCCGTTAGGTATCATGTGTTTTCCATTTTTCTTTGTCATAGTATGTTTAGAATCATTCCTAATGGATAAGTCCGGAATATAATTAGACTCAGTTTAACTTTTGCTAAAGTTTATTTTAACGCCGTTTGCATCAACGATATAGGTCTTGTACCCATTTCGCATCTTCATTGGATAGCGGTTCTCCCAATTGAGCTGCAACTTTCACTTGATCCTCGTTTCGCTGTCCAAGCAATACACATCCTGTGGGCGCATCCGTCAACAGTGCGTCCACTAATCCATGCATCACCGGTTGGGAATGATCTGAAAATTGATTTTCTAATTTTGTCTTATTAGTCTGCATTTTATCAATCATTGTTTGATTGGCAAAACCCTTCACCGTTGTGCGAAAGTCTCCCCTCTCAAAAGTGGCGGGACTTGTGTATTTTCCTGTAAGGAGCCCATGCTTTATAGGTGAAAAAAAGCAGATGCCTACATTGTAAGTGTCCACATAATCTTTTAGCCCTGAGGATGCATAGGTATCATCCATCACATTGCGATAGGGCTGGATGATATCCGGATTTACTCGATCAATATAGTTCATAATTTTATCTAAAAACCAATCGGAAAGGCCAATAAATCGCGTTTTGCCTTCTTCTTGAAATCGCTTAACCACATCAATTGCATCGTCAAAATATTCTTCCTGTTTTCCGAAATTGCAATGGTGGAGGTACATTAAATCCACACAATTTGTGTTCAGGTTTTTTAACGAGCGCTCCATGTTTGTCCGCATATGCTCTGGATGGTACCAGTGACTATAGGGACCCATATCCCACCCCACTTTGGTAGCGACAAAAATATCTCTGCGGGGGATCTCATCCCACATGGAGCCGATGACTTTTTCAGAATGACCGTCACCATATACATCTGCAGTATCCCAATGGTTAATACCAGAAGCATATGCCTTGCGCAATGCATTTTTGCTGTCTTTGTCGGTTTGTCCGCCCCATCCCACAGGCTGATTTTTGCCTGCCATATTAGGGCCGCCATAAGACCATGTACCCAAACTGATTCGAGAAACATTAACGCCGGTCCGCCCTAAGGTTACAATTTCCATTTTAATCCTTTTTTTGAAAGCGAAAATTTACGGAAACTCGATCCTTAATATGTCATCAGGATTTCACATTATCGATATTGGCCACCGGGGATTTTCTCTCGATCGAGCTGTTTCAGAACTTGAAACAACTGTTAGCGATCTCGTTTTTGGTGGAAAAGTCCGCGCCATTAAAGTAATCCATGGCCACGGCACCGGTGCGTTGAAACAGGGTGTGCGGGAATGGTGCGAAGATCAGGCTGGGCGATTTCAAGCGGTAATCTATGGTGAACATTACGATCTGTTTGATCCGGACTCAGCTAGTATGCGTGCAGACTGCGGCTCTCCTTATGATCCGGACCTGGGGAAGGGCAATGGCGCCATCACCTATATTTGGTTAAGGTGATTGGACGTGTATAATCATTGCCCCTAAATTCAGGTCTACATGAGTACAGCCAGCAACACATTTGACCAATTATTTCGCCATATGGTGCCCACCTCCATGGAGGGTATCCAGATTTTCAGCATGGATGATAATTATATTAAACCCCAGCGGTATAACGATGTTACCAATTTAGAAAATGGAATTTGGGAAGACCTTTTCATCAATGTTGCGCCTCTTATCGATCAGTATGTTTCCAGAGAATATTTATTGGGGATGCGCGCCCTCCCGATTCCCAAAGACCGATTCCCCGAGTTTGAAGCCATTTCTCCATTGATTCAAAACTCTACCAATTGGCAACTCGTCTCCGTTGCAGGATTTTTATCCGAAGAATTGTTTTTCGACCTAAACGCCAATCGAAAATTTCCTGTGACGGATATCATTCGAAAGTCCCCCCGGTTTGAAGAAAAATATTCGGGCAAAGATATCCAAAACGATGAGGGCTACACTCCAGAGCCGGATATTTTTCACGATATTCAGGGACACATTCCTTTTTTAATGAATAAAGACTATGCCGACTTCATGCATGATGTAGGCATACTTGGTGATACGATTTTGAGAGATGAGCGGGAACTGGGGAGTGAGCTGGTTGCACATAATTTAAGGCGACTCCAAAATTTTGCATGGTGGACCTATGAATTTGGTTTAATCAAAAATAATGGTGGTACAGACAAGTTCCGCCGGCAAACCAATGACATTGATTATGAAATCTATGGTGCAGGTATTGTTTCGTCTTTTGATGAAACGGTAAATATTGTGAAGTGTGCAAAAGGTGAATCTAAGCGGTCTCAAATCTTGCCTTACGATATTGAAGAAATTGTGATGACTTGTTTTAATTATAGCGATATTCAGGATCGGTATTATGTCATCGACTCCATGGAAGCCTTATATGATTCATTCCGGAACAACCAGGAGTTGTTCTGGTTTGAAGGTTAATACCAAGAAGTTTAAATGAAAAACTTTGTACCTTTAATCCTCATCATTTTTATATACAAAGGATGCGCGCCCTCACCCTCTCGATTGGCAACATCTGATCCCGCATTGCTGGTTACCCAAGCGGATTCACTCTTGGCTGCTCGTCCGGATGATGTTGATTTGCGTTCATCTATTATAAAGGCTCGCTTGAATCTTGCAGAGGCCAACAACGACATGGACCAATACGAGGCGGTACTTAAAATGGATCCAAGAAACGGCACTGCCAACTATCATATCCATATGGCTACAGGCAAAGTGCACCATAAAAAGGGGCATAAAAACGGCCAATGGGATGCAATTCAATCCTTTGCAAAAGCAGCGGCGGCAATTGACTCCTTAGGAGCACCACATTATTGGCTTGGTCAAGCTTATGAAAAAAAGGATAAAATGGATTTTGAACTTCCATTAGAGGCATACGATAAAGCACTAACCCTTTACCTGTCCGATGGCCTCAGGCCCAGGGTTATCTCTGCCCGTGCGGCCCTCCTTAAGCGTAAAAAAACATATGAAGATTTCTGGAAATAAGCTCCTGGCACACCGTCATTTAAATCGATTTCTTCTCTATTTTTGACTTGATTCACTAACGGAGCGGAGTTAAACTTTATCTATCTATAGACGCCTTCGTCTTACGGTGCCACCCAATCCGAGGTAAAGATAAATGGCAAAAAAAATCTTATTTAAAAAATTAGTAATTGGGCTTTTTATAGTCCTATTTGCAACAACCCTATTTGCCCAAAAACCACGAAACATTTCAGGAACGCTTGTAGATGGCGATGGCAATGTGGTTGTCGAAAATACTGTCCTCCTTTTGGCTGAGGATGGAACCGAATCACAACGAACTGAAACGTCCAAAAAACGGCTTGGCCGGGGCGGTGGCAAGTTTGAATTCAAGAAAGTTGATCCGGGCAATTACTCTCTAGAAGCTGATGGTGGCGATGCGGGTAAGTTAAGTATGTCCGTTGAGGTTGTAGATAGCCATGTGAAATTAGGCGACGTGGTTTTGGTCGCTGATGCAACTGCTGATCCTGCGGTTACGCCGGATGCGATCCCCATTCCATCTGCTGAGGAACCTACCCCCGTTGATTTTAAACCTGATCCCGGGAAAGATTATATTTTGAATGAGCTCAGTTTTGAGATAAAAAAAATGACGGCTGAACTCAAGTATTTAAATGAAGAATTAGAAAATTTAAAAGCCCTCAGTAAAATGTGGGTAAATCCCCTCGCCATTTATTCTAAAGAAATTATCATGAAAAATGGCTCCACCGTATTTGGTAAAATTGTTTACCAGGACGAGGTATCTTTAAAGGTTGAAACGCTGGTGGGATACCTTATCATTAACCGAAAAGATGTGGTGCGGATTGTGGATAATGTAGTGACAGAAGAACAGGCGGAATATGTGCCGGAACAAGTTCGAGACAGCTACACGCCTCCACCCATGCCCAAACTGGCTGAACCACAATACACCTCATCCGAACGAAACGATTCCAAAAGATATTCAGCCAATTGTGTGCTGGTGGGCAATATCAGTGAGAAAAAAGATGCCCAAGGGAATATTGTATTCAATGGTGAAATCAAAAATATTGGCGGACGGCGATCTGACTTTGTTAAAGTGGATTTTGTATTTCGTAAAAATTGGAGCGGCGAAACAAAAACCCTCACCACATTCGTTAGGGGTGGATATCACACATTTGATTCAGGAATTACAACTGACGCCACGCTTCTACCAGGTGCAACAGGGGCCTTCGAACTATATGTCCCCCATGACTTTGGCTCCTTCATCGGTTACTCTTACGTAATCGATTGGGAGGAGTACGAATAAGTGCGGTCCGGTGCTGCCACAAATCCATTTAATCTGATGCGAAAAGGCTTGACGCTACTTATGGTTATCGGAATGTCAAGCGCCCAAGAAACACCTTTATCTGAAATATTTTTCTTAGATCTAGGGATTGTTATTGAGCCAACCAATGGTTCGGAAACATATTCCAGAGTTGTAAACAAACCTTCAAAAGAGGTGGCATTTAAAATTAAGAAAATAGAGAGTGGATCCGTATATATGGCTTCTAGTGAGGAGCTCTTATCTACATTAGATCGCATTAATAATAGAATTGAAAAACTCGAAAACTCCTTTCAGTCTGAAATGGGTGCATTGTGGCAAGAAAATGTTGCGCTGCGCCAGACACTTGCATCTCTTCAATACACAACATCATCATCTAAAAAATCCTATGGGGAGGTTAATGAGGAAAAACCGGAAGTCGATTCTCCCCCAAAACCCATTGAAGCCAAGCCAGCCCCAACCTTTGATCAATCTGCCTACATGGCCGGCGTATTTGCTTACCAGCGAGAAGACTTTAAAACAGCCATTCAAAAATTTTCTACACTTGCTTTGGCATCCACATCAAAAAAAACTGGGGAAAATGTGCTTTGGTTAAAAAAGGGTTGCTCCACCGTAAAATGGGGAATGAGCCATTGGCCCAGTTGGCATTTAGCCATGTGGTTTCTCAACATCCGGAGAGCGAATATTATCGGCTGGCCCAAATGGAATTAAAAAAATCTGACGGTATGAAATGAAACATTTATTCAGAATAATTACATTAACCTTTGTTTTAGTCTCCGTTGGTTTTGGCGCTACACGGCTGGCCTATTTACGACCTGGACCTATGATGAAAATACCTTTTTCATCTGTTAGCCAATCTCCCTATTTGTTTACAGCCGGGTTTGGATCGGAGCTACATAATTTTTCTCCCTTTAACACAGCCAATGGCGGTTATTTCAGCATGGAAACGGCTGGTTGGACATTTGGCTTTTCCACGGCTACTGGAGCAGATACAACCCGTCTGGCTAATTTGGAAGTATCCACCTATAAAGCACCTATAGAATTTGGCTTTCATCTCCAACGGCGAGTCTTTGCAAGAAACAATGTTTCTTTCTCTGTGGGTCTTCAGGATATTGTATTTGAAAACAGTACTGGTGGCTTAAATCTGGATCCAAAAGAGCTTTCATTTTTTGGGATCGTCAGCTCTCAAAAAGCCATGGGAAAGTATTCCACAAATATGTTTATCGGTTTTGGAACCGGCGGTTTTGGCGCTATTGATACGGTTCAAACTGATGAGCTTTCCAAACAACCTACCGGCACCAATGCCGGGGTGTTTGCAGGCGCAATTGTAAAAACGCCTTATTTAGAAAAATGGGGCGGTGTAGATATTGTGGGTGAATTCGACGGCAACGGCATCAATGTGGGACTCCGCATCCCCCTTACCTCGGATTATCGCCTGAACCTAGGGTTCACCCACATAGAAAAATTGCCGAAATGGAAAGAACGGTATTGGGAAGGCCATGCGGGCATGACCATCGGGTTTGAAATTTCAGCCCCACGTGGCTCTGGGATTAAAACCCCTGGAGGCGGCCCATCTCCTACTCCACTTCAGCCGGGACCAATCAATATGGCCGACATGGACACCACCCTTATGATGGCGGACTATACGGTGAACACGCTGCGAGATTCTATGGGGCTCATGACCAATGAAATGCGCAATCTGATGACACGGCTCTCGGCCATGGAACAACACTCTAAGTTTTTAGAGGATTCATTAAAAGCTGTCCGCCTAAATAGCAATGTGAGCGAACAGAATATGAATAATGCCATGCGCCATTTATCTCGTTCACTGCGTTATTTCTATGCCGGAAACTATCGCGCTTCTCTCCAAGAAGTCGAAGCGGCATTAGAACTCAATCCGAACTTGGCGCTGGCTTATGCCCGCCGCGGGTCGATCTATTATAAATTGGGGGATATTCAGCGAGCCACCATCAATTGGAACTTGGCGCTACGGATGGATCCTGAGTATGATGATGTAAGAAACGTGCTCAAAGCACTGCATGAAAATCGTTTGAAATCAACCAGTATGATTGAGGATTAACATATGGATATCGCAACCCTTATAGGAATTATTTTAGGAATGGGGGCCATCATTGGAAGTATTTTTTTAATGACCCCGGATTTGGGTATGTTTGGATCTATTTCCAGTTTTGGTATTGTGTTTGGAGGTATGATCGCATCGGTTTCTCTAGAAAATCATATTGGGAATATTAAAAGTTTTTTCTTTAGAGATGGAGCCCAAATGGTTATTGATGGTTATTCTCTAGAAGAATTGACTGAAATATTATTTACCCGTATCGAATATCGAGAATTACGTGAAAATACTCAGGCTGGATTATTTAAATCTATGGGGGTTATGTCTCCTGCCTGGGGAATGGTTGGGACCCTGATTGGTCTTGTGGTAATGTTATCCGGATTTGGTGAAGGGGGCACAGATACACTAGGTGCAGGTATGTCTGCAGCGCTTATTACAACTTTTTATGGGGCCGTATTAGCAAATTTATTTTTTCTCCCTATGTCTGACAAAATAAAAACGCGAATTACGTTTACCAGCACAATTCAAAATCTGCAGGTAGAAGCTGCCCGTTTAATTCACCAAAAAAAACACCCCATCATCGTACGGGAAAAATTGAATTCATTTATTCCACCTAAAGAATGGAAAAAAGACGAAGGCTAGACTAAATGGCTGCCACCCCGCAAGAAGTAAAGAAATTTATAAACAAAGGCAAGGACCAGGTAGACGAAGGGCTTCCTGGTTGGTTTGGTACATTTGCTGATATGATGACATTGCTGTTTGCTTTTTTTGTTTTATTGGCTGCTATTTCCACAATTGATCCTGTAAAACTGCAAAACATGGCAGATGGAATGGGAAAATCCGTAGGTAAAAAGAAAGAGATTGAAAACCAAGCCATGTCGCTCGGAGACATCCAAAAAGAAGCGCAAAAAATGATTGAAGAAATGGAAAAAGATTCCGAAACAGGAGAAAAGCCGGTAGAGGTTACCACCAGCCCTAAAGGTGTAACAATTGGTATTTCTTCCGATATCAGTTTTCGATCTGGTTCTGCAGAAACTAAACCTGAATTCATGGCAATTTTAAAGAAAATTTTACCCACCATTCAAGAATCTGCCTTTCAAATAGCTATTGAGGGCCATACGGATAGCACGGGATAGAAAAAATACGGAATTATTATCTCAAGATTTGGTCCAAAAATATAATTCTAACCCTCAGCAAAAAGCACGAAACAGGCGGGTAGAAATTACTTTTCTAGCGCCCCGTGGGGGGCCCGTGGGAAGAGAGACCACCACTGAGGGAGAGGGGTAATTATAAAATTTATATGGATAAGGGAGTTGATATGAAAAAGCGGAGTAATCGGGTATTGAGATATACCCTCACATTGGGGCTGATTATGGTAGTTGGGCTTGGACAGTCCAGTGGCTATTTGGCTCAAAAATTGATGATAGAAAACAACCTGAGAAAGCGAATTTCTGATGCGCTTGAAAAGGTGATTGATAATCGAAAGTATGTTATTGATGTTAGCGTTGATCTGGAAATCAGCAGTGCATATGAAAATCAAACCACATATTCGCCCGGTGGCAGCAGTGGTGTGGAGTCTCTGAAAGCAGCAGAAGATATCTTAGCTGCCCAGGAAACACCAACAAGTGGCAGTGTGGGCTTGCCCATTCCTGGGTTTGATTTTACAGCTGAAGCATCCACAGAAGGTGAAGAAGTTGTGCCTGATGCGACAGAACAATCTATGGATAAACCTGCTGGGGATAATGTTGTGTCTCGCACACAAACCGAAATCCGCCCCGCAATGGCATCTGTGCGCAACGTGGAAATCAGTATTATTATTCAAGAGGGTGCAGCGCCTGAGCTGATTGAAAATATTCGCCAAGTGGTTATGGTTGCTTCCCGCTTCAACCGTCCGCGCGGCGATGTTTTGAGTATCATGACCGCCAGTTTTAAAGAGCGGCGAGATGAAAAATCTGCTGAACAAGTTCTGCTGAAAAATATTGCAGAAAAGCTGGAATCCCTTGAAAGCCAGCGCGAACGGCTTGGTGAAGTTGATTGGAAACAAGAACTTGAAAACTATAAAGAATCTGAAGCGGAGCGTCGCCAAGAAGATCGGCTTTATTTTCAATCTAAACTTGCTGAATTTGAAACTGCCGCCAGAGATCAATCCTATGACCAAGAACGGCAAGCCATGCTTCAGCAGGATTCGGTCCGACTTCAGGCTTTGAATGAAGAAATTCAAAACCTTAAATCATTTTTAGGTACTGCAAATCTCTCAGACTCCGCGGCGGCCGATGCTCAATCGTCTGTTCAGAGCAAGTTGAGTGAAAAGGAATCTTTGGATGCACAGATTGCTGAAAAACTGGCCATGCTAGATAAAGTACAGAATGAACTAGATGCCAAGCCCAAAAGTAGTAGTGGCACCGGGATGCTAATTTTTGTCGCTGTACTCAGCGCATTGGTTATTGTGCTTATTGTTGTACTCGTATTTGTATTAATGAACAAACCCAAAGAGCCGGCTATGCCCCCCTGGATGATGTATCCTCCTCGGCGGCCTAAAAAAAAAGATAATGGTGTAGCGCCATCTGCACCCGCACCTCAGCCTTCGCCCCCACCGGCACAGGCCACAACTGAAGATGTGGCCGTACTTCAAAGTGAAGTAAACGACATGAAACAGGCCGTAGTATCCATGAGCGTTGGGCAGCCTCAGGCGGCAACAAAAATTGTGAAAGATTGGATATTAGAAGAAGCACCACCTGAACCCGAACCGGCACAAACGGCGCCGGAGCCTGAAGATGATGGCGGTAAAAAGAAGAAGAAAAAGAAGAAGAAATAAGAGGCTTTTATGATTTCTGACTATAATAGACTTTCCGGACTACAAAAGGTTGCGATCCTTTTTTCTGTTCTTGGTGAAAGCCTCGCTCTGAACTTGGTAAAGGGTTTAGATAAAACAGAGGTACGCAAAATCCGCGCTGCTATGCGCGGTGTAGGAAATGTAGCCTTTGCCGTCAAAAAACAAGTGATGGAAGAATTTTATTTCTCATTTGTAAGTGAAAAGTTTCAAGAAGAGGCAGAAAGCGATGAGCCCAAAAAACCTTTTTCTTTTCTGAATGAACTTACGGATGAGCAGTTAATTGCGCTCTTGATTGCAGAAACACCCCGCGTCATTGCCATCACCATTGCACAGCTATCTTCAGAAAAACGGATGATGGTTTTAAACCGTATCAGCGAAGAAGAAAAAGGCCAGGTGCTGCTTAACATTGGCAACCTAAACGATGTCCCTCTCGAAGCTGTAGTACAAATTGCAAACAAGCTGCAGAAAAAATCAAGGCAACTACCAAAAACGGTGGCCTTTTCGCGTGGTGGCGGTAAAGACCTTGCTGACCTTTTGGGGGAAATGGATGCAGAAGATGAAGAAATGTTCATGTCTAACCTTGAACAGGATAATCCCGACTTGGCTGAAGAGGTAAAAAAATACCGTATTACATTTGAATCTATTTTCGAAATTTTCCCGGACAACCTACTGCGAGATCTCATGAATGCGGTAGACTTGGATTCCGTGGCAATGGCCCTAAAAGGAATGGAACAATCCATCGCTGATAAAGTGATTGGTGTTCTTCCTAAAAAGAAACAGGCCATGTTTGAACCGGTGGAAGGTGCCGTGCCAAAGCGCGACGTAGACACCGCCCGAAAATCCATAGTCTCAGCAGCAAAACAAATGGAGCGTGATGGTGCGTTTAAACTCGAAGATCTGCTCGGCGGTGAAACTGTAGAATAGACCATCGCTCAATATCGCTTAGATAAAAACCCCATCCCAATTCTGATTGAGGTGGGGTTTTTTTATTTAGTTCAATATTTTGATTTTACTCTTGCATTAGGTGGGCCCATGCAGCAGCGAGCCTTGCAATAGGTACCCGAAAGGGCGAACAGCTTACATAATCCAACCCATTTTGATGACAAAACATAACGCTGTCGGGATCACCACCGTGTTCACCACATATGCCAATTTTTAAATTTTTCCTTACATTTCTTCCTTTTTCTACGGCCAAAGAAACCAATTCCCCAACCCCTCTTTGATCCAAGCTTTGAAATGGGTCGTGAGATAATATGTTATTTCCTAAATAATCGGGCAAAAATCCCCCTATATCATCTCTGCTGAATCCATAGGTTGTTTGGGTCAAATCATTAGTGCCAAAACTAAAAAATTCTGCTTTTTCTGCAATTTCATCAGCAGTAAGGCAGGCCCTTGGTAGCTCAATCATTGTACCTACTAAATAATCAAATTTAATTCCAGTTTCTTCCATTACACTATCAGCTACGCTCCGTACAATTTTTTCTTGGTTATTGTACTCCATATAGGAACCAACTAGAGGAATCATGACTTCAGGCATTGCATTAATTTCCGAATTTTTAAGGGCTGCCGTTGCTTCAAATATTGCCCGAGCCTGCATTTCCGTAATTTCAGGATAGGCAATTCCCAATCGGCATCCGCGATGACCCAACATGGGATTGAACTCATGTAGGCTATTAATTCTTTGTCGAATTTTTTCCGCTGTTATATTTAATTCTTTTGCCAATTCATCTATTTGTTCCTCGCTCAGAGTGATAAATTCATGCAATGGTGGATCTAAAAGTCGGATAGTAACTGGCTTATCAGCCATAGCTTCCAAAATTCCCATGAAATCCTCCCTTTGATAGGGCAATAAATTCATCACTGCTTCTCGCCGTTCAGCTTCGTTTTCCGCCAAAATCATTTTTCGCATTTCAACAATTCGTTGTGGGTCAAAAAACATATGCTCCGTACGACACAACCCAATTCCTTCAGCTCCAAAAGCGATGGCTTGTTTAGAATCCTCTGGACTATCGGCGTTAGTTCTTACTTTAAGGGTTCTAAATTCATCTGCCCAATCCATGAGGATTCGATAAGAATCGTTTGATTCTGGTTCTGCAGATTTAAGTGTTACTTGGCCTAGATAAACGAGGCCTTTAGAACCATTCATTGAAATCCAATCCCCCTCTTTGATGAGAAAATCTCCCGATCGCATTTCCTTTTTGATAAAATCAATATTTAGTGCAGCACAACCAACAATACAGCACTTACCCCAGCCTCTTGCAACCAAAGCTGCGTGGGATGTCATTCCGCCTTTAGCTGTTAGAATTGCCTCTGCCACATGCATACCATGTACATCTTCTGGAGAAGTTTCTTCTCGAACCAATATAACATTTTCTCCATTTTTTGCCCACTCCTCCGCATCATCTGCGGTGAAAACGACCCGGCCTACACCACCGCCGGGCCCAGCGGGTAACCCCCGCACAACCACTTCCGTTTTTACTTCTTCATCTAGATCTAAACTTGGATGCAACAATTCATCAAGCTGTTCCGGCTTAACTCGCAAGATGCCTGTTTCCTTTTCAATCATGCCTTCAGACACCATATCAACGGCCATTTTAATTGCGGCTCCACCAGTTCTTTTACCTGTCCTTGTTTGCAGCATCCATAGGTGACCATTTTCAATAGTAAATTCAATATCCTGCATATCCTTATAATGTTTTTCTAATTTTGTTCTTATTTCTTCAAGCTCTTGGTATACATGTGGTAAAAAGGTTTCTAAAGATTGTAAATGTTTTGACTCTTCTGTTTTGGTGGATTCATTTAGCGGGTGGGGTGTTCGTATTCCTGCAACCACATCTTCACCTTGCGCATTTTGCAGCCATTCCCCATAGAAACGATTTTCCCCTGTTGCTGGATTCCGCGTAAAAGCAACGCCAGTAGCAGATTCTTCCCCAGTATTACCAAAGACCATTGCCTGCACATTTACTGCTGTACCCCATTCATCAGGAATATGTTCTATTTTACGGTAACTAATAGCCCGCTTCCCATTCCAGCTTTGAAATACAGCTTTGACCCCACCCCATAGTTGCTCGTAATGATCATCTGGAAAAGAACTGCCCAATACTTTTTCAATTTTATCTTTAAATAATTCTGAAATTTTTATCCAGTCATCACTGGATAAATCCACATCTGTTTTAAGGTTATTTTCTACTTTATATTGTTCCAAAATGCCCTCAAGCTGATGTCGTATACCTAGCCCATCTTGTGGTTCAATACCAGCGGCCTTTTCCATTACTACATCTGAATACATCATGATCAGACGTCGATATGCATCATAGACAAAACGCGGATTGTTAGTTTTTTGGATTAAAGCTGGAATTGTTTTAGATGTGAGTCCCACATTTAAAACGGTTTCCATCATACCGGGCATTGACATTCGAGCCCCAGATCTTACTGATAGAAGTAATGGATTTTCTGTATCTCCAAATATTTTCCCCATTACTGATTCTGTTTTACCCATCCCTTCTTTTAATTGATTTTCCATGTCACTGGGGAATGCCTTATCATTTTCATAGAAATATGTGCAAACATCCGTTGTAATGGTAAAGCCCGCGGGAACAGGTATTCCCAGATTAACCATTTCAGCTAAGTTGGCCCCCTTTCCCCCAAGAAGATTTTTCATATCTGCCTTGCCCTCTGCCACTTGGCCTCCAAAAAAGTAAACTGATTTCATGGTTTTCCTTTGGTGATTATTAAAATAAAAAATGCCATTTAATTTACATATGTAATTCATCCTTAACATTTAATTTCACTATATAAAAATAACTAAAATTTGTGTCCAACCAATCCCTCTTGAAGCAATTAAATCGTTATAAAGTTCAGTATCCACAGGAAAATGAAAAGGTTGATGCTATGATTATTTTACTAACGGAACAAAAAAGTAGTTTTGAGAGGGATAGTTGGGATGGGCATTTTACTGGTTCTGCCTGGGTGGTAGATCAGTCACGGAAATGGGTGTTGATGACCCATCATTTTCAACTGGGTCTATGGCTCCAGCTGGGCGGCCATGCTGAAGGCAGGACAAACCTATTGAATGTGGCGCTGGAAGAAGCGAAAGAGGAATCAGGGTTGTCCCATTTTAAATTGTTGTCTGATGAAATTTTTGATCTGGACATCCACCGCATACCCCAATATAACGACACTCCTTCTCACCTCCATTACGACATACGATTTATTTTTGAAGCTCAGCATAATGATGAAGAAATCATCATCAGCGACGAATCCCATGATGTGGCATGGGTCCATGTGAATGATGTTCTTCAAAAAAATCCTGAATCGTCTATGGTTAGAATGTTAGAAAAAATGAAAAAGCTTCGCCCTTTATAAACAATGAACCTTCAAGATAAAATCAAAAGAACAATTCTTTCTAATGTGGTTCCAGAAAAGGAGCGAAAAGTCGGTTTAGAAATTGAAGGATTGTATTATAACAATCAATTCTGCCGGCTGCCCGTAAACACCACAAATGAATATAGTGCATCCGATTTACTTGCGGATGCCAATATCTTTGTACAACCCGATGATGTCTTTTCTTATTCATTGGAGCCGGGGGGGCAACTGGAGTGGGCCTCTGGGCCAGCTGTATCATTGTGGGATATAGAAGCTCAGTATAATCGGCATCTTTCCATTGAGAACCAATTGTGTGCCAATCATGATTTGGGGCGATTATACTTATCTCTTGAACCTGTATGGACACCAGATGATATTGATCTTATTCAAATGAACAAATACCAATTAATGAATGATTTATTCAGACAATCTGGAAAGTTCGGACCATGGATGATGCGCAATACCACAAGCGTTCAGGTGAATGTCGATTTCACCTCTGAAGAAGATGCAAATGAAATGGCTTTTGTGGCTGATGCTATTCAACCTTTATTTAGCATTTTATTTTCGAATACACCCTTTATGAACGGCGCACCCGTGGGCACTGCGAATATGCGGTGGCGAATCTGGGAAGATACAGATCCTGGTCGTTGTGGTTCTCTTTTTTCACATAGCATCACAAATCCCCATCAAATGGTGGATGAATATTCAAATTGGATTCAAAGTGTAAAAACAATTTTCCAATATACGCCCGACGGTGATGCTGTTGCTCACGACGGAAGCCTTAAAAAAATGATTATGGACAACCCTGGTGAAACAGAATACCACATCATTTCGGCGTTGCATCAATCCTTCACCCATGTTCGGTATAAGTCTGTTCTTGAGGTCCGTGCCGGGGACCGACCCCAAAAAGGATATGAACTATCTCCCGCCGCATTTCTTCTTGGACTCCTTACGGCGCCATCTACTCGGAAAGATGTATTTGAAATAGTAAAGCAATGGTCAGATTTAGAGCGCAAACAGCTTGACCAAACCGCCAAGGATATCTCATTTGAAAATATTGGCCCTAACAATACCACTGTTGGGGATTGGCTTTCAACTTTGGGTGGGCTTTCTCTTCGCGGGCTTGATGAACGATCGGCCTTTTTCAATATAAAAAGCGAACGACCAATATTAGAGCCTATCCTAAATAATCTTTTGGTAAATGGGCCCAAAACTAAACAAATTCAGAATGCGTACAAAAAGGCCGGGGGACCGTTGGATCGATTCCTATTGGATTGTTGCCTGGAGAACGCCTCTCAAGAACGATAAGTATGTTGCCAGAATTACATCCATTGTTTATCCACTTCCCTATTGCGCTTTTTTCGGCGGCAATCTTTTTTGATGCCCTGTTTATATTATTAACTAAGCCTGAAAATCTATTGGTCGGTTGGTGGGTAATGCTTTTGGCTTTGGTTTCATCTGCAGCGGCAATTGCGACGGGTATTATTGATGATACACTCATTGGGCACCTTGGGTCAGTATTCCCGATTTGGGTAAATCATGGGTGGGTCCAAATTTTCTCCTCCGTTGTTTTTCTCCTCCTTTTTATGTGGCGAACCCGTAATCCTCAATTTTATGAAACTCCAAAATTGAAGTGGTTATATTTGATCTCGGGCGGTATTGGTATTGCTCTATTATATTATGGTGGTCATTTGGGGGCAAAGCTTGCTGGGCGGATTTGATGGTTTATTTTATTTTTGTTGGAATTGAAAGCAATTAAATTCCAATCTATATTTTAGTGAGTTAAGGGGAAAATACTCAATCCATGTACCAATCATCTGATTTAAAAACGGACGGATTTCTAGCCACAAGCCGAACAGACCGGTGGTGGTTCGAACCACTTTGGACCGGTTTAGGGTTCCTTAGTTTTGTCGTTTATACAACTTGGGCGATGTTTCAGGGAGACAATTATTGGTGGAGTGCGGGTCAAGACGGATTTGGTGGATACTTATCGCCATTTTATTCTCCATTGATATTTGTAAAAGAAGCCGTAAACGGCAGTGCACCATTAGATCACGCTTGGTTTGGCCGGTGGCCAGAATGGTGGCCTGCTCTGATTCCAGCCTCGCCGGCTATATTGATTTTAGCGGGCCCTCTATCTTTTAGAATGACTTGTTATTATTATAGAAAATTTTATTACCGAGCATATTTTATGACACCACCGGCCTGTGCAGTTGGTGGCCTCCGCCCTAAAAAATATAAAGGTGAAACTGCCCTCCTTGTATTCCAAAACCTTCACCGGTTTACTCTTTATATTGCATTGGGGTTTGTTGTTATTCTTACTTATGATGGCATTTTATCATTATTTCGAGGAGGCAAGCTTGGGTTTGGCGTTGGATCCTTTATATTGATTGTGAATCCAATATTGCTGGCAGGATATACTTTTGGATGCCATGCATTCAGACATTTAACCGGTGGCAATAAAGACTGCTTTACATGTCCCAATGGAAAGCCCACATTTCGTTATCGGGTTTGGCGGGGTGTTTCATGGTTAAATGGCCGTCATATGTTCTGGGCCTGGATTAGTATGTTGTGGGTTGCTTTTTCTGATATATACGTTCGTATGGTATCCAGCGGACAGTGGATAGATTTAAATACTTGGGGCAATTAGTGAATATAAATGAAATAAAAACAGTTGAACATGATGTAATCGTTCTTGGGGCTGGTGGTGCGGGTCTTCGCGCGGCCATAGAGTGCTCCATGCAAGGCCTTAGCACCGGCTTGGTCTGTAAATCCCTTTTGGGAAAAGCACATACTGTTATGGCAGAGGGGGGTGTAGCTGCATCTCTGGGCAATTCTGATGACCGGGATCATTGGAAAGTTCATTTCAGAGACACCATGCGTGGTGGAAAATTTTTAAACAACTGGCGTATGGCCGAACTTCATGCAAAACAAGCCCCTGACCGGGTTCGGGAGCTGGAAGAATGGGGAGCTGTTTTTGATCGAACCAAAACTGGATTGATCAATCAACGGAATTTTGGGGGACATCGTTATCCCCGATTAGCGCATGTGGGTGACAGAACCGGACTTGAAATCATTCGGACGCTTCAAGATCGGGGCGTTCATCAAGGTATTGAAGTATATATGGAATGCACAGGCCTGGATCTCTTAAAAGACGGTGATAAAATTGCCGGTATGGTTGCCATGTGGCGAGAAACGGGTGAATTCATTATTTTTCGATGCAAAGCGGTCATTCTCGCAACCGGCGGTGGGGGTAAATCTTGGAAAATCACCTCCAATTCATGGGAGTATACTGGCGATGGATATGGAATGGCCTATGAGGCCGGCGCCGAACTTATGGATATGGAATTCACACAATTCCATCCTACCGGAATGGTGTGGCCTCCATCCGTTCGTGGTACTCTTGTAACAGAGGGCGTTCGTGGAGAGGGCGGCATTTTAGTGAATAGCGAAAATGAGCGCTTTATGTATGATAATATCCCTGAGCGTTTTGCTCCAGAAACAGCGGACACGGAAGCAGAAGCTGAGCGTTGGCTAGATGGCGATAAGGGAGCCCGGCGCCCACCAGAATTATTGACTCGCGATGTTGTCGCCCGAGCCATTCGCCGGGAAGTCAAGGCTGGCCGAGGATCGCCCCACGGCGGTGCTTTTCTGGATATTGCCAGTCGAAGATCTGCAGAGGATATTAAGAAAAAACTCCCATCCATGTATCATCAGTTTAAGGTTTTGGCTGAGCTTGATATTACCAAGGAAGCCATGGAGGTTGGACCAACCCTCCATTATTTTATGGGCGGTGTCCGTGTGGATGCCGATTCCCAAATGACCCGCGTTCCGGGACTTTTTGCCTGCGGTGAATGTGCTGCTGGTGTTCATGGGGCAAACCGCTTGGGTGGCAATTCACTGTCAGATCTTCTTGTGTGTGGCAAGCTGGCGGGATCTGGTGCCGTGGATTATATAAAATCCACAGCCACACCAAATCTAAATAATGAACAAGTAAAATATATTATACGATCCGCCACCAATATCCTAAACCGTGAATCGGGTGAAAACCCATATCTCATTCATGAAAAGCTACAAGACCTTATGCAAAGCAACGTGGGCATTGTAAGGACAGATGAATTATTGTCTGAAGGCATTGATGGTGTTATGGATTTATGGAAATCGTTCCAATCTGTAAAAGCGGACGGCGCCAGCCAATTTAATCCTGGGTGGCACCAAGCCATTGCTCTCCGCAATTTGCTCATTACATCTGAGGCGGTAGCCCGGGCAGCTCGCATCCGCGAAGAAAGTCGCGGCGCACATACTCGTGTTGATTTTGAGGGCGAGCGGGATGAGTGGCTACAATATAATGTTGTCCTTAGCAAAAATGCCGATGGAACCATGAATGCAGAAAGGGTGCATCGGGAGGCGCCCGGTAAAGAGTTGGAAAGAATTGCGAATCTCAGTATTGAAGAATTAGAAGCAGAGGTTCGCCAAGAGAGGGGCGTTGAATAATCTATGGCATTGAGAGATTTCAAAATATTTCGTGGGGATAAAAATGGCGGAACGATGGCGGATTATTCTACAGAAGTTGATAAAGGGATGGTTGTTCTCGATGTAATCCATAGGATTCAAGCAGAAAAGGCTGGCGATTTGGCTGTCCGTTGGAACTGTAAGGCTGGCAAATGTGGGTCCTGCAGTGTTGAGATTAACGGAAAACCGAAATTGGCCTGCATGACTAGAATGAATGAATATGGGGAAGATGAAACCATTTCCATCCGCCCTATTAAAACCTTTCCCATTATGAAAGATCTGGTGGCAGATGTCTCCTGGAATTATGAACAAAATAAAAAAATAACCCCCTTACAGCCCGATCCTACCAAAAAAGATAAAAAGGGTAATTATATCATGATGCAGGAAGATGTAGATCGGGTTCAAGAATTCCGAAAATGCATCGAATGTTATTTGTGCCAAAATGTGTGCCATGTGCTTAGAGACCATGATAAAAAGGATCAATTTATAGGGCCCCGTTTCATGATACGATTGGCCAGCCTAGAGATGCACCCTCTAGATACAGCTGATCGTATCCCCGCAACAAAGAATGATTATGGTTCCGGTTTGTGTAATATTACTCGATGCTGCACGGATGTGTGCCCTGAACACATTCAAATTACAGATAACGCTATTATACCTATGAAAGAGCGTGTTGTGGATCGATATTATGACCCCATTGCCAGGTTATTTAAGAAATTATTCAGTAAGAATAATCAATAAGATTTATAATAAAACTGCATCCCGGTTACAGATAAAAGTTCATCAAATAAAACTTTGTTTTCATTTGTTAGGGTCTTGAAATCTGTTGTGAGCAGTTTTTCAAAAGGAATGCTCATTCCATCCGCAAATTTTTTAATATAATCCATACCCAATTCCTCCTGAATAGCACATTTCCGCAATACGGTTAAGATTAGCATTAAATCATCAAGAAACCCAAGTGTGCCATGTTCTTCTTCAGAAAAAATATCTTGAGGGTGATATAAATATCCAATACACAAATATATGTCTGCCCTTAATTGAATCGGCAAATCTTTAGAATCAAGTAATTTGCAAAGAAGGCTATATAAATCTGGAAGCAGTAAAATAAATTCTGCATATTTTCCAGTATAGCCCTTGGTATTATTTAAGAGGTAGTCCTGAAAATCAAATTCTTGATTTAGCTTCATATTAATAAATTAGGCTATTGGGTGGTGTTGTTTCAAATTGTTTTATATTTTTTATACTTTATTGTTATTTTAAAACAAATAATAAGGAGGTGAAAAATGTTGTTCACAACACGATTAATTAAATTATCCCTAATAACAATGATTTTTTATGGATGTTCAAGCACAACCGATGTGCCATTACCGGTAACATCCACAAGTACAGAGGCGTTGGAATTATACAATGAAGGCTATTATCATTGGCAACAAAATGAGAATTTAGAAGCCAAAGCTTTGTTTGAAAAAGCTTTAGCGCTAGACGCCGATTTAATTCTTGCTAATTTATATGTTCCTGAAACCGACCCCAATAAAAGAAAAATGTATCGGGACCGGGCCATTGCCAATAAAAATAATGGTAGTGAAGCAGAAACAATACTTGTTGATATATATATTGCCAACAGAGATGGCAGATTAATGGATCGTATTAGCC
>LUMJ01000212.1_pt1 | contig 22281 bp, 20 predicted proteins | sample 729631 | NCBI WGS metagenome assembly LUMJ01 (sample SAMN03860266, study PRJNA289734) | marine metagenome | biome: seawater column; feature: ocean; material: water; isolation source: Red Sea water column Station 22 - depth 500m | place: Saudi Arabia: Red Sea | collected 2011-10-15 | depth 500 m
TCATTTGATGTAATTCTTGTACTGATTGAACTTGAGGCTGCTGTAAATGAACCACTTATAGCGGTAATAGCAGACGCTGCGAAAGAACTATCAGCAACTGTACCCTGGTCAGGTGTAATAGTTCTCGTATGTCCTAAAATAGTTCCGTGAAAACTTATTCCACTTTCTGGTGCTGCAGTAAAAGCAAGTTGAGAACCACTTACAGTATATGCATCTCCAGGATGTTGTAATACTCCACCAAGAAATATAAATACATTAGTAGTTGTAGGCGATAAAGCTGTCCCTCCAACTTCTATATCAAATGCAGTTGTACTGCCATTGAACCCTCCTGATATATCATCTATATCAAAAGAAGCTCCGGCATCTTTTCCACTTGTAGGTGGTGATTTTCCGATATAAGCCATTAAGTTATCTCCAAAACATTGAGAACTACATCTACTGAAGAAGCTGTATCGCTTTGTACTTGTAATATATCTGAAGTATTTAATACTATTTTATTACCAGCCATAACTTCAATACTTGAACCTACTGGAACGGGGGCTTCTTTTACTACAAAAACATTATCACCATCATTATTATTAAGTTTAATTGATGCTTCTATAGGTGAAGTTGTCGTATTTGCTACTGAACATCCTAAAACAATAGAACTTGTTGATGCTCCAACAGCATGTACGTTAGTTAAAGTTGTCCCAACACTACCTGTTGTATATGATTTGAATGTATTCGCCATTTTTTATATCCTTTTACTCTTATATAAATATTTTAAAAATTATTATCCTAACGCTATTGACAGTGCAATTATGTCAGCATTCAATGATGTTACGTCTGATTCATTCGTTGCAATTCTACCAGCAAGTGAAGAACTTAACGAAGTAAATGAACCACTAATATCTGTTGCAATTTGAGCTGAAGAACTAACTACTGTTCCTTCAGCTTCTGTTTCTTCTGATGTTAACCTTGAAGCTAAACTTTCTGAGACTGCTGTGAATGAACCACTTATTTGTGTTCCCGAAGTAGTTCCAAATGTAGAATTCCACACACCTGTAGTAACAGTACCTACTGAAGCAAGACTTGTAGCTGATGTAATACTGTTTTGAGCTGCTGTAACAATAGTACCTTGTACAGTAGACGCTTCTACTCTACCAAATGAACCCGTATCTGCAGTAAGTGAACTACTCATATATACTGATCCAGTAAATTGATGAGTATCATCTGCAGCGTCACCAAAAGTATTTGAACCGCTTGATACCGCTATTGAAGATGATATAAATGTTGTGTGAACCTCAGTTGCAGTAATTGTACCTGTGGATGTAATATCACCGAATGTTACATCTGAATCAGTTTTAACATTCTGGTCCATATCATACAATTCATTTGCACCCTGTCCTGTGTCAACTGTGGCGAATGTCACTGCTGAATCAGTCTTAACATTCTGATCCATATCGTATAATTCATTTGCACCTTGACCCGTATCAACTGTAGCAAATGTTACTGCTGAATCTGTATTTAATTCTTGACCTACATTACTTTTTAGAGTACTAATACTCGCTGTAATTGCAGCAATGCTAGCCGTGGCTAATGTCATTTCTGTAGCATCAGTAGTGATCTCAGTATTTAATCTACTAATACTTGATGTGATTGCAGCGATACTCGCTGTTGCAAGTGTCATATTATCATTAATTGTACTAATACTCGCTGTGATTGCTGCAATACTAGCAGTAGCTAATGTCATTTCTGTAGCATCAGTAGTAATCTCAGTATTTAGTCTACTAATACTTGCAGTGAGTGCTGCTATACTTGCAGTAGCAAGTGTCATATTAGTTTCATTAGTAGTTAGTCTTGTAGAAACTGAAGAACTAACATCTGAAACTGATGGTACAGACATTTCTACAATGTTTACATTACCAAATGAACCTGTTGAACTTGCTGAACCACTAATATTACCAAAACTAGCTTCTGATAATTGACCTGATGCGGTTATAGCTCCACCTGGTAAACCACCACCAAGACTAACATTTACATTACCTGATACAGGTTCTGAAAAAATTATATCCATATGAGCTGTATCTACAGCTGATATACGTTCTGGTATAATTACATTATCATTTTCATCATAAACTGTAACTGCTGGATATTGTTCACCTATACTATGAGTTACTCGCCAATTTGTGGCTGCTGATGACTGATTAAATATTACATTTTTACCCAATTCATCTCGAGCTTGACCACCTGTAGATATTATTGCTACACCAGCTACAACTGTATTAAATGTAATTGTTAATGTATTTGTATCTGTCGCAGTAACTGTAGTTGGTATAATAATTTGATCGTTATCATCATATATATCTACATTTACATACTGATAATCAAAGTTGTGAGAAATTGTCCAAGTACTTGCTGCTGTAGTTTGGGTGTGTTTAAATCTTTGTCCTACTGATAATCCACTATATGAACCTGATATAATACCCTGTACAGATAATGAACCAGTAATTTGTATATCAGCATTAGCTGCATACATTGAACCTGTTTTAAGAAATGGAACAGCTGTTACATTAGTAAGACCTGCACCGCTTCCTTCTAATCTACCAAAAGAACCAGTACTTATTGCACTACCACTTACTCCACTTACTATTGAACCACTAATTCCTGCGGCCGTGAAATCACTTTCTTCACTTGTAATTCTTGATGCTAAACTTGAACTTAAAGATGTAAATGAACCACTGATAGTAGCTGCTTTTGTAAATTCTTTCATTTCAGCTACACTTGCTGTGATTGCAGCAATGCTTGCAGTTGCTAATGAACTTTCAGTATCTAATCTACTAATACTTGATGTGATTGCCGCGATACTAGCCGTAGCTAAAGTCATATCAGTTTCACGGGCGTCGAATCTTGTAGCTATTGAACCTGAGACAGAAGTAAATGAACCACTAATTGTTGTACTTGCTGCTGTACCAAACGTAACACCTGTTATATCTCCACTATCAATATCAACATTTGTCATATTCTGGTCATCAAAATCTATAGCACCTGCGGCAGTGAACGCACCAATATTTGTTGCAGTTAAAGTACCATCTACTGTGGCTGAACCTGTTACTGATAAACTTGAACTTACTGACAATGAACCTGTAAATGAGTGGTGATCATCAGTTGCATCTCCAAAATTGTTAGAACCAGAAGCTACTGCGATTGATGATGAAACAAATGTTGTATGTACTTCTACAGCAGTAACTGTACCTGTAGATGTGATATTACCAAAAGTAACATTTGAATCAGTTTTAACAGCTTGATTTATATTATCGTTTATACTTGCAGTGATAGCTGCAATGCTTGCAGTAGCTAATGTAATATTTGTTGTATTACTATCAATTTCTGAATCTATCCTACTAACACTAGCAGTTATTGCAGCAATACTCGCTGTTGCGAGAGTCATATCAGTTTCGCGTGAATCGAATCTTGTCGCAATTGAACTTGATACTGAAGTAAACGACCCACTAATATCAGTAGCAATTTGAGCTGAAGAACTTACAACCGAACCTTCAGCCTCACCTTCTTCTGCTGTAAGTCTTGAAGCTAAACTTTCTGAAACTGCTGTGAATGAACCACTAATAGTGGCGGCTTTTGTAAATTCTTTCATTTCAGCCACACTTGCTGTTATTGCTGCAATACTTGCAGTTGCAAGAGTCATATCAGTTTCTCGTGAATCGAATCTTGTTGCTATTGAACTTGAAGTAGATGTAATTGAACCACTAATTGTTGTATTTAAATCTGAACTAAATTTTACAGCCTCAAGTTGTCCAAACGAACCGGTTGATGTTGCTGAACCACTAATCTTAGTTGCTGAAACATTTAACAATACAGCTCCATCATCTTTAACTGTAACATCTCCACCGTCAGCGTTTAATTCTATATCACCTGCTACATCTAAAGTGAAATCACCGCTCGATAAATCTATTTCTGTTCCATCAATTGTGATATTATCTATAGTAACACCACCGTCTGCGTCAACACTATTAAAAGTAACAGATGAATCAGTATTAACTGGTTGACCTAGGCTTGCTGTGATTGCAGCAATACTCGCAGTCGCGAGTGTCATATCAGTTTCACGTGAATCAAATCTCGTTGCTATTGAACTTGAAACTGATGTAAACGAACCACTAATATCAGTAGCTATTTGAGCTGAAGAACTTACAACTGAACCTTCAGCTTCTCCTTCTTCTGCTGTAAGTCTTGAAGCTAAACTTGATGAAACTGCTGTAAATGAGCCACTAATAGTAGCTGCCTTAGTAAATTCTTTCATTTCAGCTACACTTGCTGTTATCGCTGCAATACTTGCAGTTGCTAATGTCATATTCTCTTCATTAGCCGCAATACTGGCAGTAGCTAAGGTCATATCAGTTGCATCAATTGTAGTAATTCGAGATGCTAAACTTGAACTTGCTGTAGTAAATGAACCACTTATTATAGTACTAACAGTTGAACTTAATTCTAATGCTTCAAGATGAGCAAATGAACCTGTTGCTGTAGCCGAACCACTAATATTTCCTTTCCGGACTATAAGCCCGTGATTCAGAACATTTTTACCTATTCTTTCTAAGGAATCACCCATTAAATTTCACCTACGTTATCTCTAATATGCTTGCAAAAACATCTATATCATCTTTTGCAGACGCTTTCGCTTCTAATTTATCACCAGCTCCTAAATTGATTGGTTTTTCAATTACAACTGTTGAATCTGCGGGTACATCAACTGTCTTTAGTAAATATTTTCTATCACTAAAATTAGCACTTCCACTTACTGATATGTCAATAGTAGCATCATTCGTACCATCAACATTACTTAAATAAATAGCATGCACCACTGCACTCGTAGCGGCGGGGCATGTGTAAAAAGCGCCTAATACGTTTGATGAACCTGTTGCTGCACTTTTAAATGTATTAGCCATTATTAACCTCCAAAAACTATTGCCATCGCAGTTGCGTGATCAACTACTGATGTTCCTTGTTCATAAATTCTTCCATCTGATAAAATATCTCCACTAGCACTTATAGCACCACTTGCTGTTATGTGTGTTACTCCAGCAATAGCACCCTGATCATTCATTTCTATCGAGTCTACATATAGTGCTCTCCACGCTGTACCACTAACACCTAAATCATCAGTACTATCACTACCAGGTTTAACATTATTTCCCCCTGGGTCAAGAGTAATATCTGCTGCTGCTACAAGTTTTAAATCTGTAGAAACATCAATATAATCATTAGCTCCGTCTATTTCTAATCGTGGAACTCTAAGATTTCCACCAGCTTGTACTAATACATCTGATGTTTCAGTTAATGTAATTCCACCATTATTTAAATTTATTACTCCACCTTCAGCTAAGAACAAGTCGCTCCACATATTAGTACCACTACCAAGAGCGGCGCCGTCTGGATAAACTGGAGATAATGTAGAAGTTACACCGTCAGCAACTGTTAATGCACCAAATGAACCAGTTGAAGTTACTGAACTACTAACATTTCCTGTACCAGTTATATTAACTACACTTAAATCACCTTGTAATGTAACATCACCTTCTAAATTTGAAGTTCCGTCAATGTCTAAGTTACCTGTAGCTGATAAATCACCACTTGCACTAATATCACCACTTGCTGTTATATGACCTGTTATACTTAAATCATCAGCGAATGATATTCCTTCTGAATCTCCACCTGTTGATTGAAAATTATCAGCGTATATTGTACCACTTGAACTAATATTACCACTTGCAGTAATATGTCCAGTAACTGCCAAATCATTTTGTAATGTAACATCACCTTCTAAATTACTTGTACCGTCTATATCAAGATTACCAGTAGCTGACAAGTTCCCACTTGCACTAATATTAGAACTGGCTGTTATATGAGTAGCTGCAGCAATGGAACCTTGATTGTTCATTTCTATAGCATCTACATATAAAGTTCTCCACGCTGTACCTGATAAACCCAAATCATCTGTACTATCGCTACCAGGTTTAACATTATTTCCACCTGGATCTAACGTAATATCAGCCGCGGCTACAATTTTTAAATCTGTATCTACATCTAAATAATCATTAGCTGAATCAATTTCTAATTTATCTACTCTTGTAGAACCGCCGTCTAAATCAAGTAAATTATTAGTTTGTGTAGCTGTAAAATCACCATTATCCCAATTTATTACAGCACCTTCTGCTAAAAATAAATCACTCCATTGTAAAGCTGTAGTACCAAGAGCTACTCCATCAGAACTTATAGGTGATAATGTAGAAGTTACTCCATCAGCAACTGTTAATGCACCAAATGAACCTGTTGATGTAACTGAACCACTAATTTTTGTTGAAGATATATTTAATAAAACTGCTGAATCATCTTTTACATTTACATCTCCACCGTCTGCGTTTAATTCTATATCACCCGCTACATCTAAAGTAAAATCACCACTTGATAAATCTAATTCAGTTCCATCTATAGTAATGTTATCTATGACTGCACTATTCGCTGTCAACACTCCATTTATAGTTGTTGAACCTGTAACTGTTGTACTACCACTTACTGATAAAGATCCTGTGAACTGGTGACTATCTGCCGCATCATCACCAAAAACATTTGAACCACTAGCCTTAGCTATACTTGCACTTACAAAAGTAGTATGTACTTCTGTCGCAGTAAGTGTACCTGTAACGTCTAAATCATTTTGTACTGTTACATTACCTTGTAGATTTGTAGTACCATCAACATCTAAATTTCCTGTAGCTGATAAATCACCACTTGCACTAATATCACCACTCGCTGTTATATGAGTTGAAGTTACTCGTGTTGCTGTTAATGTATCTTCACTAAAACTTAAATCACTATCATCAGATAACACTCCATCTGTACCCGCAAATACAACTCTTCCACTTGTCAACCCATCTGCAGTAATTGTTGCGGCTCTTAAATCATAACTACCAATATCTAAATTACCACCAGCTGTTAATGAAGTGATTCCGTCAACTGTACCACCATCAACGTTAATAGATGTAAAAGCACCACTCGAACCACTTATTACTGAACCTGTTATATCTCCACTGGCGTTTATATCAACAACAGACAAATCAGCCTGCATTGTAACATTACCTTCAAGATTTGATGTGCCGTCTACATCAAGATTTCCTGTGCTATAAATATTGCCACTTGCACTAACATTTCCACTCGCCGTAACATGACCACTTGCATTAATATCAACAACAGATAAATCAGCCTGTAGTGTTGTATTTCCTTCTATGTTAGCAGTACCGTCAATGTCTAAGTTTCCTGTTGCGGATAAATTACCACTTGCACTTATATGAGTTGAAGCTGTTACTGGTCCTGTTAATTTTATTATATTTGTATCACCGTCTCCGCCGACAGTTAGAGAAACTCCATCTATTGTTATTGCACCGCCCGCATCTACATCTACTGTACTTGATGGTGTTAATGAGAATGTAGTTATTCCCGTTTCAGATACAGCCCCTGCCCCATCAAATTCCCAAGTTCCTGTATCATCACCAAAAGAAGCTCCTCCAGCCCCTTTTGCACTCAATGTTGTAGTTGCATCAATTGCAACTGTAGTAGCACTATCAATATCTACTGGACCACCACTCGCTGACATTGAACCACTTAAATATAAATCATTCCATCGTTGACTATCACTACCTAAATTATATGTATCACTTGTGTCTGGTATAAGATGTGAAGTTAAATCAGCGGTTATAGTTAATGCATCAGAAGCGTCATCACCTATTGTAATATCACCTCCGAGTGTAAGGTCTCCATCTACTTTTGAATTACCTGTAACTAATAAATTTGATGCTGTAACTGCACCTTGTACTTCAAGTCCTGTTTTTAATGTATCACCAACATACTGATAGACTGTCATATAGATATATTCACTATCGCTTGGGTCTTTATCAGAATTTAAAAATTGTACAATACCTGTTTTATAATCAAATTGATAATCATTAGTTGAAACTACATCACCACTACTCAACGAACTTGTTTGAAAACTTGAACTAACTGCAGATGACTTAAATACAGTTGCTAAATATCCGGGTGTTGAATCTTCAGTTGTAGAAGTCGCTAATGAAGCTATTGAATATTTTGGTGAAACAAAATTTGTTACTTGATTATCATTAATTAACTGAGCACCAACTCCATCATCACTTCCAGTTGGATTTAAAAAGAACCAAACTTCATTATTAACATTTGATTTTGTTAATTTCTGTCTATACCAATATTTTGTTACTGATTGGCCTTGTGTAGTATATGTAAGATTTTTTTGAGTACTACCACTATGTGGTAAACTTGAAGTAGGAATTAAATGAGCTCGCGTATAAATTTCCTCTGATCTTAAATCAAGAACATTAGTAAAAGCCTCTTGCGCTGTCGTAAGAGTATTATGTGTATACCTACGAGACGCTAACAGTCTACTTGATTTTGAACCTGAATCTATTAATCCCATTTTATTCTCTAACTAAAAGTTAATGTTATACCTGTTACAGGAGTTGGATTACCTGCATACCTAAGTATTACATATAATTCATTATCATTACTATCTAAATACATTCCATCTGCATTTCTTATTGGTAGTGTATATTCTGTACTACTTTTACTTCCACCGGTATTTCCATATAAACTTAATGCATCGTTAAATGGATTCAAAAAGAAATCTGTTTGATGTGCAACACTACTTGAAATTGCGTTACTTGTTAACTCTGAAGGATCGTATATCCTTGCTACTGATAATTCACTATTTGTTCCACTTCCACTTGCAGAACTCTTAAAAAGTAATGCGGCTGCTACTGAATCAGCTGTTGTAGCTTTCCAATTAACTAATGTTGCTCCAACATCTATTGTCATACTTGTTCTTGTACTACCATCTTGAAACCTTCGTATATAATATTTATATGAACCACTCCCGTAACCTGTCGGATACCAATATCCGTATGAATCACCTGGTTCTACTAAAAATCCTGGTTTTACTTGTAAATCGTGTTCACCTATAAGAGCGTCTCCACCTCTATCAACGTTATATGTAGTAGTAAATGTATCTCCATTAAATCCTAATACATTATTATTTAACTGTATTCTAAAATCTTCTCCTGTAAATGCCTCGCTTGTTCCTGTTAATGCTCCACCGTCATATCCCTGTGCTCGTTGATAGACTGCCATTGAACCGCTTGTTTGAGGTTGACCGAATGAACTTGCAGTATGATAAAAATAAGTATACGTTGCCAAAGTAGAACGAGAATTCGCTCTATTTCTACCTCTTACACCGACTGTAAATGATGAATCACTTACACCAGTTTGATTTATATTTTCTCCAGTACCACCGCTTAGTGTATATAATGCTTTATGATTATAAACGTCTGTTCTATATGGAACTGTAGAAGTTGCCCTTACTGTCGCTGAAGAACCAGACCCATCATAAACCGCATTTGCAGTTTGAATTGTTCCACCGCTCGTACTCAAGTCATCAATTATCGAACCTGCGACTGAACCAACACCAACTGAGCCTATCGTATCATCTGCTAATGTTGATGATGCCGCATACAATGGGTCAAATAATCCATGAACTGATGCACTTAATTGATAGGTAGCTCCAATTAAATATGGAGCTCCACTTAAACTTCTACTTGTTGCTGTTAAATAACTTTGAGTTACTGCTGTTATACCTAAACTATTACTTCCAATATCACTTTCTATTTGATCAATTGGTGCCCAAAATCTATTTTTATCTGTTCCATTTTTAAAAGTATAATCTGATTGTGAACCTGTTGCTATACCAACTTTCAAATCATGAAAATTATAATAACCACTTGCGGAAACACTTGTAAAATCTGTAGCTGAAGCTTTGTATAATCTTGTCAAAGAACCACTTAAAGTTGTACCGCCGATATTTGCAAATTTACCATCTTGATAAGCTGCAGGTATAACTGCTGGTTGTGAAGTATTAATTTTTGCTAAAGTTAATCCGTTTGATGTACCAAAAGTACTTGTTGTTAAATCTAATACAGATTGTGTAGTAAATGTATTAGAAGTAGCACTTGGTGTAGAAACACTTCCTGTATCACTAAATGATTGTGTTACATGCATTCGAACTTTAAATTCAGTTTCAGCACCACTTGTTAATCCACCTAAACCGAATAATTCACTATCAGCTGAGGAACTTACAGTTCCAGTACCTGTTGAATTAGAATCAAAATCTACATAATATGTTGGGCCATTATCGTGATATACAGAAATACCACTAAAAATTGTTGTTCCTTCAGCCACCCATTGTTTAGTAACCAAGTATTTCAATGTAGCATTAGTACTATCATAACTTTGAGGTAAATATCCATCACAACTATCAGTACTACCTAAACTATTTTCATTTGTATCTACACTACCATAAGTTAATGTATTAGGTGACGCGTCTGCTACATCTAAAGAATGACTTAAAACACCAGACATAAATCTTAATATTTCAGATACATGAGTAGTATTATCAAAGTTATTAAAGTAACTACCTCCTAAACTTACTCCCCAAGGATTAGAAGTCGGATATCCGTTCTGAATATTATTAGTATAAATTGCGGTTGAACCAGTAAACAAACTTGTTGCAGTAATTGAACCTGATACTCCCATACTTCCCGTAATTTCATGTTCGTTATCAGATTTTAGTCTTAATTTTACATTAGAATCAGTCTCACCGTCTATTCTAAAAAGTATAGTACTATCAGAACCGTCAGCGTCTATATCCGCAGACATTGTAAGATGTGTATTTTTAGTATTAATATCACCTGCGGGTATCCAAGCTGACCCATCGAAAAGTTTTAACAACCCATCAGTTGTATTAAAATACATCATTCCTTCTTCAGTTGCCCCTAATCCAGCAGGATCAGCTGAAGCTGATGGTAACAACATACCTGCTTTCGGTCCCATTAATACTGTTAATGATGCAGAAGGATGAGCAGTAGCAGAACCGGAATATGTACCTATAACTACTTGGTCACTAAGTAGTGTTTGGTTCGACCCTGAAAGAGTAAATGAACCTGTAAAATTAGGATCTAATTGCTTGCTGTCTATCAACGCCATATTCTATCTCTTCTTTTTTTCTATTTTCCCACCATACTGTTATAGATTGTGAAATTTTCTTTCTATGTTCAGCCGTTTTTGGTTTTTTCATCTTTTCAATAGTTTCCAATGTAAGTTTTCTATCCATTTGTGCACACGACTTACATACAGAATTGTTACCTACTGCTCTGTCAAAACTATCCTTTCTTGTATAGGTTAACATCCTACCACAATCTGGACAGGGTCTATTTTTGCGGTTCTTCCAGCTACGCTTCCGCATTTCTTCTTCTTGTTTCCCACCCTCTTTTTGCACTTTCACTTAACACTTTGTGCATTTTAGGTGTGTTATTTATTGCTTTGTATATTCTCATACTAATAAATATCAAACAATGGTAAAAGAAAAGTTGGCCTATGAATTAAATTTCCCAAAAGCTACTATTTCATCACCGCCTTCTAAATTATATCCAATAGTATCATTATCAACTTTTAATAAAAATAATGAACTACTTTGTTCAACAGTTAACGAATCATGTTCCATCATCATACCATTTAGAAAAAACATAAAATCTTCTTCAGAAGTACTTGTAAATCCACTGGGAGCTGATGCTGTTGCTGCAGTAAAACTTGCTGTACTAACACTTACAAAACTACCTGTATGTGCAAAACTTTTTCTATGATATGTTTGAAAATCACTTGTGTTATCATCTGCATAATTTTTAACTGCATTTTCTGTAACTACAGTTACAGTACCTTCATCTGCTAAAGTAGTATCATTTGAAATTTCAGTAATTTCATAACCAATTAAAGTTATTGAACCTGTTGCTGATAGACTTCCAGTAAAAACTTGTTCATCATCTATAGTATCACCAAATTGTGTAGAACCACTCTCGAATAAAGTAAGTGATTGTGTTAATTCACTTACTATTTTTTCTGCAGTTAAAATACCACCAATTGTTAAAGTATCTGAAAGAGTTAAATTTTCTGTAATACTTAAATCTCCGGTTTGAGTAAACGAACCGGTTATCATATCATTATTTAATTTTAGAGTTCCATTATCTATTATTAAAGGATTAGCTGTTACTTGATTAAATTGGACTTCTGAACCGGAGCCCACAGCTTGACCTATTGAAAAGTTTACATCTGTTCTTGATTCTACAAATAATTCAACGTCTGCTTGATCAATTGTAAAACCTGTCCCATTTTTGAAGATGATTGGGTTTTTAAGTTTATAAATCGGCACCCTTAAATCTCCTATGAATTAAATTTGCCTATCGCCAATATCTCATCATCACTTTCTAAATCATATCCTATACTATCATTATCTACTTTTAATAAAAGTGTAGAACTTGCCTGTTGGATTGTAATTGCGTCATGTTCCATATATTGTCCATTAATAAAAAATACAAAATCATTTTCAGTCGTAGAAGTCATACCACTCGGTGCTGAAGCTGTTACAGCTGTAAAACTAGCAGTAGATGGTACTGTAATTGAACTTGTATTTTTTACAAATTGTTTTCTTAAATAAGTTTGCTGTGTAGATGTCGCATCATCTACATAATTTTTAACTGCATTTTCTGTAACTAAAGCTGATGCATCACTATCTGCTAAAGTAGTATCATTTGATATATTTGTTACAGAATAGTTGTTCACACCTAATGAACCGGTGATTAATAAACTACCTGTAAAATTATGGGTATCATCAAGTGTATCACCAAATTGTGTGGAACCACTTGCATATATTATTGAACCACTAACAAATTCTGTATGAAATTCTTGTGCAGTTACTATACCACCTATTGTAGCATTACCATCTATAGTCAAATCACCGGTAGTAGTTACTGAACCTGTTATATTTATATCACCAGTAATACTACCACCATCATATGTTACACTATCTAATACAAGTGAACTTGCAGATACTTGAGCGAATGTTACATTAGCTGTTGTAGCTACATCCTGTCCAATAGATATTTCTTGTTCTAAACGAGCCGCACCATCAAATAGAATACCATCTCTTGATAATGTTACTCCTGTACCTGCGTTAAGTACTAAAGGATTTGTTAAAGTTACCCCAAGAAAATCACTCGGTGTTCCTGTTCCTATTTTATCAACATCATCAGATAATTCTTGTAAAAATTGTCCTGTTTTACCAGCTTGTTTAGTTACTTTAACATCAGTTTCCATTCCAAAAATAACTTTTTTTGGTGTTAAAAATTTCTGTGTTGTTGAACGATGGTCAAAATTACTTTCTGGTAACAAATATCCTCTTAAAGTAACTGAAAAAGTAGTTCTAACTAATCTTTCAACATCTGCAACTTCTGTAGCATCAGTAAAATTATCTATATTACTTCTAAATCTTAATTTATCAGGGTCACCCCAATAAGCTCCATCTGAATATATAATTCTTTCAACAATTTTATTCATTTGTTCAATGTATGTTGTCCAAACAATAAAATCATAACTCAAAGTTACATAATCAGGAAAAGCCACATTATAATATTCTCTTTGTGGTAACAATCCTATTTGAGTTGAAAAATTATCATAACGATTTACATCTGAAAATTTCTTTTCAAAGGTATAAAATAAATGAGGATCATTAGCATCTAATTTATCTTGTGGTACCATTTCATCTTTTTCAATAGATGTTCTACGATACGCGATAACTGGAGTTATTATTTGTCTCTTTTTATCTTTCATAAAACCATCACGTTGAATTGATTTCCAACGTTCTGGTGATGCGTACATTAATGGAACTTTTATATTCTCACCATTATCTAATACTGATGGTTTAATAACCTTTTCAAAATAAAACATAATTGCACTATCCATATCCATTAAGGTTACAGATGGATTTTTTACGTCATCATTTGAACGCGAATATAAATATCCTCGATTTAAAACTCTTTGTTTTCTTGGTAAAGGTTTATTTGCAGGCATTAAATACTCCGTACTCTTTCAATATTTAAATGAGATATTCTTACTAAGAATGCATTACATACAACTGAATGGTTGTAATCAGTTTGTCCACCGACTAATTGATTTTCACTTATAGAAGAAACTTCCCAATATCCACTATTCCAATCAATTATATCACCTATTTCAACAACATAACCTATATCAACTAAAGTTTGTCTTACAAATGAAAACAATCCTGTTTGTGCTAAATCTGGTCCAAACTCGTCTGTAGTTGTAGTTTGGTCATCTGCTTGAATTAAACATGATACTTGAACACCTGGATTATATACTTTACCATCTGCTGTTTCACCGTACATATTGACTTCTGTATCATAAGCTGATATTTTATAGATAATTACTGGTTGATGTATAATGCCGTCTTTACCAGCGCTCACATCTCCTACGAGCTCCTGATTAAACTTTTTTATAGTATCTATGTCTTTTTGTGGATAAAAGCGACTTGGCATTTTGTTACCCTACATAAATTGGATATGGAACTTTTTGTAATTTCTCTTGTAAAAATTCAGCCTCATCTTTATCAGCTTCTAACAATGCTCGTCTACTTGTTTGTTCTAGCATTTCTCTTAATTGAGTTGTTAATACTTCTTTTTCAGCGGATGCTTCACCTCTTAATGTATCTCCGTCTAATGAAGTTTCAGCATTTGGGATGGGAATAGCTCCATATTTAGAACGAACCATCCCAAGTAATTCTTTTGTAAGAGCTAATCCATACTTTCGAATCCATTGTTTACCAACATCATTAATAAATTGATATTCCATATTATCATACGGAACATTTGAAAAATCTGACACTACATCTGCAGAACCACTATATTCAGTAATTAATGGATTATCTCTTTCTGAAACATCTACATAATCAAAGTATAGTGTTCTATTTTCAGTAGGATCAGGAAATACTCTTAATTTATTATTTACAAGTGTAAAAGTATAAGCTGATTTTCTAATAGTATCATTCAATTCAATTGCTTGAACTCTTAACAAATCTTCAAATATTGGCATCAAAGTAAAGGATACTGCTGGAGAATAACCACCAAAACCAAATCCTTCAACTAAATTTATTGTACCATATCCAGTTGTAGCATATGGGTCAAAAAATCTTTGCATTGCAGGAGTAGATTCATAATACACTCTTTTAACTTCTATAGCTCCACTTCCACTTTTATCAGTAAAAAGAGTATCTAAATCATATTCTTGTGAACCACTTACTACACTTATTGATCCTTTTTTCCAATCTACATCACCTCCTACACCCGCTTCTGTACCATATTGTTTAGATAAAAATACAGTTCTGCCCATTGTAGGTGTAACTCTTTTATGAGTAACATTTGATCCTGTTGCCTGTCCTGTAAGATGTAATAAATTATCCTTAATATTAAACTGATTAACTTGAGCAGAATATTCTGTAACTGCTTCTTCAAAACACGCGTAAAACGAACCAGATTGTAACTCAACTGACATAATTGGATAACCTAATCTACGTGCTGCCCAATCTGCGAATTTATCAGCTGATGATGTAAATTCATTATCTGAATCATATAATCCCCAAGGAGTATCACCTGATGAAAATGAACTACTACCAGCCCATATTGGTTCCTGTGCCATATTATTCTCCTAAATTAAATACATTTATTCATTAATAAATATAAAGAACTGCAAGAAACAAAAAAAGGGTGAGTAAAAACCCACCCTTTTTATTTAGTTGTACCCTAAGTACAGCCTATATTGCTAACTATTAAACATAGTTTACATCAGCAACAATGACTTTACCATAGAATTCCGGACGCACGATTTTCTTCGCGTATCTGGTCATCACACCCTTACGAGGTGTGAAGTTCTTAGGATCATACACCAATGGTGTCATGATAAGAGGTACATACGGTGCATATACAGCACCAGTTTCGAGGAAATTACTTCCACGGAAACCAACAAGAATCACATTCTCAAATTGATATGGGTTCTTGTAAACTGTATAGCGATTGTTCAACATACCGGCTTTCTGTACGCCCATTGCGTAAGACTTGTTTGTTGAGTCTCCATCTGCAGATGTTGCATATCCAGGAATAGATTCAAGGACTGTTGCAACTTCTGGTGAAACAACCATCCAGTTAGCACCACCACGTAGTGTTTTCTGATGGATTGCATTACTTACAGACTGAATTTTGTTTCCAAGTGTCTGGAACCATTCACCCTTTGTGTAAGCATTAGATGCACCTGAAGATTCTACAAAATCAGAATTAGCTGACCTATATTCATAGCCAACTCTTGCAGACCAACGTTCTGTCTTAGCTGTTGCGTTCAATCGAAGCATATCAAGGATTTCAAGATCAATTTCCATCGAAACATACTCACTTAAAAGTGAAGTAAGTTCTGCTTCTGCATCAACACTATGATAAGCGTTTAAGTCTTGAGCTAACTCAGGAGTCCAAACTGCTTTCAGTTTACGTGTTTTTGCGACAATCGGAATAGACCGCATTGAGATATCAATCTCAGGAATACCCACGTCTGTCTCTGGATTTGCTGACAATCCGCTTGATGCTTCAAAGTCACCACGAGTTGTATCAGTTGGCTGTTTATGATAGCGAACTGAAACTGAGGCGACTGGTGTGGATGTACTTTCATCAACAATGAATCTCACGTGAGATGCGCCAGCATCAGACGGCGATACTTCACTTCCACCTGAACCAGATATAATTTTAGTATATGCTGGATAGAATGCTGTAAAAGCTTCTGAACCTGTCGGTTCCCAAGCTCTACAACCTTCCTTATCAGGATTAGTAAAGTTTGTCAACGGAAGATCATATCGTTTCAAGCTACTTGCGGCGATAGATGCAGACAATGAAGGTTCAAAGTCTACCATAGCCCAAGTTGCTGAACCGGATATAATAGTCGAGATCGCACCTGTGGTTGTTTCATTGATGGAATATCCAAATGCACCTGCTCCATAGAGACCCGCTGTAGGATCGCTATCAGAACCAGTAGTTACACCGAATACCTGCTCACCAGCTGTTACGCCAGGTTGAGCTGTACCGTATTTGAAATCAAGATAGAAAATCAGACCGGAAGGAAGATTCATCGGCTGAACAGAAACGAATTCCTGTGCTGCCAATTCACCAAAGATTTTACGAACCAATGGTAATGCGACGCCAGACCATTCTTCAGAATTAGCTGATGTACCTGTAGAACTTGCTTCATCAATTAACTGACGAGCCTGGTTCTCAAGCAGACATGCCATACCCTGTGTTCTCTGCTCATCGTCTATACCTTCCAACAATCCTGTCGGTTCCCATTTCTTGACCAAACCACGGGTTTCATCCATGCGTTGACGATACGGATTGAATCCGTCCATCAACTTTTCAATTGTACCAAGATTTTTAGACATTATATTTCTCCAAAAAATTATTAAAGAATACCCGCTAGCTTCTTAAAGCGGTCTCTCAATTCTGAACCTTCAGCAATTACTTCCTGTTTTTCAGATTTTGTAGAGGCTACTGCTTTAGATGCTGAGCCTTTAGTTTCTTTAATCTCTGTTTTATGTTTCTTCGTACCAAAAGATTCAGCCAATGTGGAATAAACCAATTTGACTTCACGAAGGTTATGAGCTCTATCAAAATTCTCCACAACTTTCATTTTCTGTTCATTTGTTAGACCAAACGAACGGAAAAGTTTGTTTGTGAAAAGTAGTTTTGCGTTGAGCAAGTTAACTTCATTCAATTTAGTACGTAAGTATTTAACGACATTGCGATGCTCGTCAAGTTCAGCCTGTAGACTTTCGACCTTATCTTTTTCTTCTTCTACTTCTTCCTCTTCAGAAAGGGCTTTAATGACTTCTTCGAGATCAATTTCATCATCAGATTCACTAACAACTTCATCAGTTTTTTCAACTGACTCATGATGTTTAGCTTTATCTTTTGAACCAACAACGGAAGATTGATCTGATTCGCCTTTATGATTATCGCCTTTACCGACTCCAGAAGATTTGTCAACTTCTTCGTCAACTTCTTCTTCATCTTCTTCAGCGTCTTCATCTTCATTAACTTTGTCTTCTTCAGACTCGTCAACTTCTTCAGACTCTTCATTTTCTTCCAGTTCTGTATCTTCTGAAACTTCATCGTCTTCAAGTTCACGAAGTACTGCTTCAAGGTCAAGATCATCAGATTCTTCCATTTCCTCTTCTTCAGCTTCTTCATCATCTTGTTCAGACACGACTGGTGCATATTTAACACCATCAATCTCAACTACACCTTCCATATCCATCTCTTCTTCATCTTCATCTTCCATTTCGTCGGCTTGTTCTTCGACATCCATTTCATCTTCAGATTCATCATCAGCTGGATCTTCTTCTTCGTAAGTCATTCCTTCTTCAGGAGCTTCCTCTTCATCATCTTCCATTTCGTCTTCTTGTTCATCAACTTCAATTTCAGATTGAATTTTCTTAGAAAGCATAGACTGTAGACGTGGTGTAAAAGCTTCTTCTAATGCTATTTTAGCATTTTCAAGAGCTGTTTCACGAACTGCTTTGGCATCTGCAATGGCTTCTTTTAAAAGATCGTCCATTACTTTTCTCCATACTTAGTAATTAATATAGTTATTGGGAACTATAATGTGATTAACACTTTAGATTACACTACATGACGGTTGAAAAACCGTAGTGTATTTTTATATATATATAAATATACGGCAAACAAAAAAACGTTCAATAATCAAACGCTTTTTTACTTCTAAGTCTAGCTTTTGCCCGCTTTTCTCGTTTTATTTCTGACGGTTTTCTATAAAACTCTCGTTCTTTTAGAGTTAACATCAATTTAGTTTCTTTAACTTGTTTTTTTAAAACATTTAATGCTTTATCTATATTATTTTTATGAACCTTTATATATATCAATTAAAACCTCTAATCAGACTCAGTATCACCCTTCCAATTAGCATCTATATAATTATAAAACTCTTTTTTCTTGTCATCAGGTAACTTATCTGGTTCTGAAACTCCAAATTTCTTTAAGGCAGCCCTAAAAAATTTTTCATATTCAGCTTTATCACCTTCTACTTCTTTTACTTCAGCATTATCTTCATCATCAACTTCATCACCGTGTCTATAAGATTTTGTTTCACCTATTTCATAATATCTACCAAGAATGTTACCCATATCTTCATATAATGCCTGTTTCTTGAAGAGTATGAGAATGAGCTTGTTTTGCAATCCAACTAAGTTTTTCTGCAATCTGATTAATATTAGATTTACCAAATATACCTTTACTTAAAGAATTAAAATTAGAAATTTCATTAGTTAATCCTTTTATATCAACTTTTTCTTCTTCTACGTCACCATACTTTTCTTTTACGATTTTAGATAAACTAATATCGTTATGAAATGGTGTTTTTGATACAACACCTCCCAACATAGTACCGGAAAAGTTTTCTTCTTACAAATCTTTTAGTTTTATTTTTTTAGACATAATATGTCCTCAGCTAAATGTATTTATTAAGATGTAAAAACTGGTGTATCATTCAAAGAACCGGGTGCTGTCATGTACCACTCTGTACCATCAGTACAAATATCAAGTGTTTCACCGATAACTACATTTGCTAATGTCATACCTGCTTGACTATCACCTTTTGTTATTGCTGTTTCTCCATTTGTTGCATCATTAGATGAATCAAGGAACCAACCATTAAGTAAAGATGTACCAGCGGAACTTGATATAATATGATTATGTGCGGTTGTACTAACAATTTTAAAGTTTAACCCCGATGCTACAACTGGTAAAGTTATTGTTCTGGCTCCACCGCCAGCAAAAACAGTACCACCTGATTGATCGGCGGTTAATGTTACATCACCACCTGAACCATCAATGACTTCTTTATCTCTAATGTTATCAACCAACAAGTCCATGTTTTTACCAAGATTGTTTCCCCCATCATAACTGACTACTTCGGAAAGTGCCCCTTTTAATGAGTTTCTTGTTACTGCTGCCATTTTTAATCTCCTAAAATTAAATTATTTATCTATTACGCCGGGGTAAAAGTTGGTGTATCATTCAGAGAACCTGGCGCTGTCATGTACCACTCTGTACCATCAGTTTCAATCCAAATCTGTAATGACGCTGAACTGTTTGTTAATGTCATCCCCTGTTTACTATCTAACTTTGTAATCGCTGTATTTCCATTAACCTCCAAGTTAGTATGATCAAGAAACCAACCATTAAGTAGAGATGTACCAGCGGAACTTGATATAATATGATCATATCCAGTATCTGTGGTTATAATTCTAAAGTTTAGTCCTGCCGCTACTGTTGGAAGTGTTACAGTTCTTGCACCACCTGATACAAAGACATAGCCTCCAGATTGGTCAGCGGTTAATGTTACATCACCACCTGAACCATCAATGACTTCTTTATCTCTAATATTGTCAACTAACAAGTCCATGTTTTTACCAAGATTGTTTCCCCCATCATAGCTGACCACTTCAGAAAGTGCACCTTTTAATGAGTTTCTTGTTACTGCTGCCATTTTTAATCTCCTAATCTATAATAGATATTTTGTGTTTTCATATATAAATATAAGTTATCTAAATTTTTCGTTATAAACTATCTTAATCTACTTCTTTTAGAGTATCTTCTAAATCCGTCTCTTACTTTAGTCCACAGCTGTTGTATAAATTCATCTTCACCATAATGAGTTCTTTTAGTTGGACCTGTTTGTATACCTCTTGCCAAGTCCATAGCATCATATTTTCCACTTTTTACTCCATCCATCATAGTTTTAATAACTTGTTGAGATGCTTTACCTAAATATTTCGACATTACTGTTATATCTTTATCTACTTGTATTTTTGCTTCTGGTGAACTATATTTCATCCCTGCATATGACTGTTCATCTACTTCAGTTTTAAATACTGGTTTACTTGTGAAAAAGTCAAAAGCATCAACATTATTAGCTATAACATCTGTTGCTTCTCTCGGCGGTTGAGCAAAAGTACTTTCAGTCATTAATTTTTTATATATTGATTTTTTACTCATTTCATCCTCGATAATACTTTTATTAAAGTATCAACCATTTTAATAGTGCCCGGTGCACTTCTATGATATTTTTCAGCCCATTTAGCTGAATTTTTTGAGTGTTTTCTAATAGCGGCTCCTAAAATACCAAGTCGGTATTCTAATTCTTCCCCTAATTCATCTGGTTCCATATAAGGAACTTCTTTAAGAAGTTCTTCTTTAATTATTTTTTTGAGTTGTGTTGTAGTTATTTTCATTAGAATGCCTTATGTATATCATCCATGTTACTATATACTCTTTCTGCTCCAGCGAACAATTTTTTATCCAATCTATCTCGAACTTTTAATAAATCATTCATATCTCTAAGATAATCATGTAATGACATTAAAGCTTTATACGCTGTAACTAATGGTGAATTTTTACCGAGAAATTTACTGGCTAACATATGTCTGGCTGCATTATGATTATTAGTATTTGTCATTCGTGTAATATACTCAATAGTCTTAGAATCTAACTCTTTCTTTTCAGTTAATGTTCTACCAGTATGTTTCTCCATTGTATCTTTTAAAGTAGGTAGTGGTTCTCCAAACTTTCTATCAAATGCGAATTTACTTTCTTTTATAATTTCTTTTAATTTAATCATTTCATCACCTTATAAGCTAACTTAACCATTTTTGATAATGGCATTTTATCCAGTTTTCTTTGTAAATTAGGATGCTCTTTATAGGCATCATATATTTTTACTATAAAATTTGCTGTAGTTAAATCTAATCCCTTTTCGTGATGTTTATTTTTAACTACTCGTCTTGCTAAATCAATACCACTTTCTTTTGCTTCATTTACAGATTCAACTACATCAAATTCAATATTCTTACCTTTTCTTTTAGTAGCCACATCTATAAGACTTTTCAGTTGAACATTACCCATTCTTGTTTTTAATTTTTTGAGTTGTCTCATAACATATCTTCTATCACCTTCAAACTTTTGTTTACCGTTTTTATCCCAAACACCATACCAACCTGGAGTATCAGTTAATCTTATATGATATTTAGTAAATCCTTCATTTACGGATTCTTTAAGTGGAGTCATATATCCACCAATCTTCTTCTTCTTTATCATGTTCATTGGTATAATATATTTCCATTGGTCATTTGGATTATAAATTTTCATTCCCTTAGAATCTATACTCACTACTTTAACTTGGGTTTTCCATTTACCA
>LUMJ01000430.1_pt1 | contig 22151 bp, 27 predicted proteins | sample 729631 | NCBI WGS metagenome assembly LUMJ01 (sample SAMN03860266, study PRJNA289734) | marine metagenome | biome: seawater column; feature: ocean; material: water; isolation source: Red Sea water column Station 22 - depth 500m | place: Saudi Arabia: Red Sea | collected 2011-10-15 | depth 500 m
AGTTTCCATCGTGCCATGGAACCAAGGTGATAAATCCAGTATAAACTAATGTTACAGTTATTGCCATAGCAATGAACCAACCTTTACCATTTTTCATAACATGATTTTTTTATTAGGTAATAATAAATCTAAAGGTTATTTTTGGTTTGAGTAATTAGTCGGAGTAAGTTAAGATTATTAGAAGAAAGGGAAGCATATTTTTTGTGGCCTTCGTAGTACAGTGGTTAGTATAGGGGATTGTGGATCCCCGGACAGGAGTTCGATTCCCCTCGAGGGCCCTCGTTTTATGTTAAAAAATTCCGTATTTGCTAGATTCCATTTCTTCCTTGATTGCCAATTTTGCCTTTAGGTTTTTTTCTTGTGTCTGCTGCGTAAACCAAGTTAGAAACTTCTTTTCTAATCCCTTTCCCTTCAATTTTTGGAATCTTTCACCGATCTGGTCAGCTAATTTATCGACTAGTACCTTATTCACCGAAACAATATAGAAATGCCAGCCAAATGCAAATTCTGAATCTGTAATTACAAAACAATCTTCTTCATGGACCATTTCTTCAAGCTTTGTGAGTATAGATCTTATACCGTTACTTGATTTTTCATAATCAGTCGCAGATACGTTAATGTTAATACGTTCTTCCATAGTCAGATAAAACTTGGCTTAAAATTTAAGGTTGGTGTCATCTAGCAAATGTTCAACTTCAATGCCAAAAAATTTTTTTAAAATCCCCATGTAGTTTTTAATTGGAACTGGAATATCTTCACTACATGCAATACCAAGATTCTTTGCATTAATCCATATTACTAATGACTGCAAAATAGTTAAGAATCTATCATTTTCTGTATTGTGTGGCGCAATTGCATTTGTGTATCTCTCTGCATATTCCCAGGCACTGACGAAATCAATGCATTTTATTCCAAAAATTGCTAGAAGTTGTTCTTTCAAGTCAGCATGTTTGAAAGGAACTTGGTTTATTATGTATGGAAAATCTACTTGATCAGGAAGACATTCTGGCAGTGGACCCCAAATTGTGACTATCCTACACCCGTTTTTCAAACTTTGAAATCTTTTCTTCATTTTTTCAACTATTTCTGTATCAGTAAACCAAAACAGAATAACCGTTGCATCATCGATCTTTGCTGTTATAACATCATCACAAAAAAATTTCGCATCCTTCAACTGATTTTTTTCTGCTAGTTGTTTTGCTCGTTGAATTTTTTCTTTGTCGTTATCAATACCTATTGCATTTTTTACGTGAAATTCTTGTAAGGCTATTTTAATTCCTTCACCGTCACCACAACCTAAATGATAAAAAATATCATTTTCATCAAGATTCAAAAATTCAAATATTTTTCTAAGTGAATCAGCTGGCAACTGAACTTCATTGCCAGAGATTATATCGCTCGGCAGGGATTTGATGTATTCTTCAATCTTCACAGACAATTGTAAACATTTTAGGGATTTATTCTCTTATACTCTCTAATGTTGATACAGCCTGCCACAATGAAGTTCTAACATATGATGGCATGTTAGGATCCTGTGTAACATCGTCAAGTGAGCTAATTGTATTTGCAGCACGTACAGATATTGAATATTCATCTGATTTCAATGCTTCAACTATGTCAGAAATGTTTTTTCGAATGTTTTTAGGAGTTGAGGGATTAGTGGCTATTTGATTTAATGTGTTTATAGCATTATTAAGAAATTCAAGATTTTCTTCTTTGGTTGTCATTTTTCTTATTTAATACAATTTTTTCGTAATTTTAAGTCTACGTCTATCTAAATAATTATTTAGGCAATAAATTTGACAGTATTTTGAATTTTTCCAAGTTTTTCTATTTCCATATCAATTTTATCCCCATCATTAAGAAACGGTGTATCTGGATTATTCAATGCGACACCTTCTGGAGTTCCTGTTGCAATTACATCCCCTTTTTCAAGGGTCATAACATTACTTAGTCTAGATAGGATAGATGATATGTTTATGAACATATTATTTGTAGATGAATTTTGCCTAATCTGTCCATTTATCTTAGTTGTCATCTGTAAATTCTGTACATCTATTATTTCATCTGCAGTTGTTATCCATGGACCACATGGAGCAAAAGTGTCAAACGATTTACCCCGTGTAAATTGTTTATCCTGCATTTGTATGTCTCGAGCGGATATATCATTGAAAACCATATAACCAAAAACATGGTCTTTTACTGAAACTTCATCTATGTTTTTGCAAGTCTTACCAATTATAACAGCAAGTTCCACTTCGTAATCTAATTCTTTGACAAAATTAGGACACATAATCGCCGATCCAGTTCCACATAATGTTGTTCGTGGTTTGATAAAGATTACAGGATCTTTTGTTGATTCATAATTCTGTTCTTTCGCGTGTTTAGGATAGTTAAATGCAAGACAAATTATTTTTGATGGGCTTGGAAGTGGAGCAAGTAGAGTAAATGTTTCAAGTTTATCCTGAAACATAGAAGAAGATACCTTAGTCTTAATTTCATCATACCATCCCTCAAATAGAAAATCCATAATACTAAATGGAAGAGGCACGCCAGTTTGGTTTACAATACTATCTTTTGTTGCGACATTACCGTCCGTTATCAAACCATATGTTTCATTACCATCTCGCATTAATCTTGCAATTTTCATGTTAATCACTTATGAGTAAAAATAGCCTGTTTTGATGAATCCTTTCTACAATATCCGAACCTAACAAACTGTATCTCTTCATCATTATTTAATTCCAAATAATGTGGTTCTGTGTATACATGTATTTCTTCTAAACTTTCCTCATTGAACTTGTCATTAACAAACAACTGTTGTGGTATGAGAATTTTTAGTTCATGTGCATTTTTTTTGGAGACCCATTGTAATTTCATGAAATTCACATCATGGTCATCGCCAGTAAATTCTGCATCTATCTCTGAATTTATGGACGTGATTTTTACATTACCCAGTCCCATTAAGCGCAATTGATCTCCAACCTTAAGATCCCTAACATCTTCAGACGACAAAAATACACTATCTTCTATTGTAACTTTTCTCGTTCCCATTTTATTTGATGGATGGTTAGGAAGTTCTACAGTAGAGTTAGGTAGATTACTAATTTTCAATGTTTTAGGATCTTTTACCATAAATAATCTGATACTGTTTTCGTCCACAATTTTTCTGTTGAATGCCTCAAGCGAATCAAATGGTGCTAATGTATCAGCTTTTGTAAGGCTCAAAGATAGTGTAAATTTTCTAATTGCTTCTGGAGTAATTCCGCGTCGCTTCAGAGCTTCCAATGTTGGTAATCTTGGGTCATCATACGAAGAAACTTTTCCTTGATCTATCAATGGTCTTAAGACTCTTTTTGCAACTGGCATACCTTTGAACTCCAGTCTTGAAAATTCTAACATCTTAGGATGTTGCATTTCAAGTGAATCAAGTATTGCATGATACAATTCGTTTCTTAACTCATATTCTTTACTTCTTAATGCATGAGTTATGTTGTCAGTATAATCTTCAATAGCAACAGCAAAATCATAGCTTGGCCACACTCTGTATTTTTCTTCCAAACGTGGATGTCTTGCATCGTTGATTCTAAAAAGTACAGGATCTCGCATCACAGTATTCTTGGATTCCATGTCGCCACGGAACCTGACAATTGCTTCTCCAGGTTTGTATTTATCAAACATTTTTTTCCATCTATCTTCATTTTGTTCGAGATCACCTGCACTACATTCGCAAGACACCATCTCTTTCCTGTTCTTGCTTATAGTATCACGTTTACACGTACATACGTATGCATGATTTTTTTTTATCATCTCCATGCATTTATCATAAAGCAATTCAATGTCATCAGATGTATTTTTTTCATGATCAAATTTTATTCCAAGCCAGTCTAACCCCACTTTTATGGCAGCCCAATATTCTAACCGTGTATCCTCCGGGTTAGTATCATCAAATCTTAAAACTATCTTTCCGCCATACATTTTCGTATATTCCTCACTGATTATAGCCGCTTTTGCATGACCAATGTGAGGATATCCATTAGGCGCAGGTGTAAATCTGGTTACAACCTTACCATGCTCAGCACCATCCAACGGTGGTAAACCCACGCGTTCCTCCTTCACAGTTTCTTTCACGTTAAGAATTTCAGGGAAATTATTCTGAATTTCAGTTTTTTGTTCTTCAATCGACATTCCATTAACCTGGGAAACAATTGATGCAATTTCAGGGATCGCTTCCTTGACATTGTTTTTGAGTTCAGGTATTGTTCCTAAAGATTTTGACAGGACAGCTTTGTCCTTTGTCTTACCGTCATGCTCAAATGCATTCTGTAAAGCTATTTTTCTAATCTCTTTCTTTAAATTATCATCCAAGCTACAAACGCCTTTTGATAACAAAATCCAATAATGAAATTATTTCATTTTTTGCAGGACCAGTATATGCTTTGAGTGACTTTTCAGCTTGTTGTGCATATTTCAATGTAATGCTTCTCACTTCGTCTTCTACTCCCAATGAACGAATTACATTGACTGCTAACTTGATCTGTTGCTTTGAAGCTTTAGAGTTTCCAAAAACGCGCATTATTGTTTTCCTGTCCTTACCTTTTGCTTTTTTAATTGCCAGAATAATTGGAAGTGACTTTTTGCCTTCGCGTATATCGTTTCCTACAGGTTTTTTCGTAATCTTGCTGTCACCAATAATTCCAATAAGATCATCCGTAATTTGGAATACTATTCCCAAATTCCTTCCAAACGATGAGAGGTTTTTTACATCCTTTTCCTTTCTTTTTGCGCAAATTGCACCCATAGCACATGAAACCTCAAAGAGTACTGCTGTTTTCTTTTCAATCATTTTGATGTATTCTTTTCCAGTTGGAATCCTCTTGTTTTCAGCAAATTTAATGTCATCAACTTGTCCCTCACAAATCTCAATGCATGTCTTGGATAATTTTGATATTAGTTGTGTTGTATAATTGGTAGATAGTTTTGATTTGGATGAAATAGTATGATATGCCTTTGAATACAAAACATCACCTGCAAGAATTGCTAGTGGCATATCGAATTTTTTATGTGTAGTTGGAACCCCATGCCTCATCTCATCATTGTCCATAATGTCATCGTGTACCAGCGTGAAATTGTGAATCATCTCAACCGCACTAGCTGCTGCGATTGCATCAGATTGCTTTCCACCAAGCATTTGGCAACTCTTTAAAACCAAAAATGGTCTTAGGCGCTTACCACCGTGAAGTATTAGATGTGAGGCTGCATCGTACAGTTGTTTCGGGTTGCCTTTGAGTTCTTTTTTTAAGAACTTGTTTACAAAACCTGCATTTTTTTTAATAGAATTTGTAGCTTTCAAGGCACTAATCTCCAATTGTTGTCAGGTATGTAATGCTTAATTGCATTTTCATATACATGTTTCAAATCATCTGAAGTCCATTTTGTAATTAAAGAATTGAATTTTTCCAGCGTATCAGGGTCAGAATCCGCAAGAAAGTAAAGTGCTATTACCATCCATGGGCAGTATACGTCCTTGTTCTGTTCAAGTTCATTTTTCAGTTCATCTGGGTTAATCCATTTGATCTCAGAAATTTCATCTTTAATCAAAGACGATTCGTCAAAACTACTTATTGTCCCAATCAGCGTGCCACAAATTTCATTTTCAGAACCAATATCCTTGTATGGAACGTGATATTCGAATTTGTTAATGTAATTCATCTTGCAGTCTATTCCTATCTCTTCTGGCATCCTTCGTTCTGCAGATGATACATAGGTTTCAGATTCCCTTGGATGACTTGCAACAGTTCCATCCCAATCATTTGGCCATAACATTTTGCCGTCACCCCTTTTTGTTAACAGTAATTTTCCATCATCATTGAATATTAACGCAGTAAACGCCCTGTGAAGCTTTCCGTTCGGCAAATGACATTTTACTTTTTCTTCTTTTCCAATAGGATTATCATTTTCATCTACAAGAATAACATATTCTTCCATTATATCACCTGAATAGTGTACCTTCAAACTTTTTGCCAGAGACTGCACCAACGATTCTTTGTGGTTTGTTACCGTTTACAAAAAACACTTTCAAACCAGATTTTGACATTTTTGTAGCCTCTGTGATTTTTCGAGTCATTCCACCAGTTACATCCATTTTGTTTTTACTGATTATCGGTTTTTCCTTTTTGAAATCATAAATCAATTTTTTTGACTTTGTGTTAGAGTACACACCATCTACATCCAGAACAAAAACTGACAGTCTCGGCTTCAGTATTTTTCCAATTATAGTCATTATCACATCCCCAGACAAAATGTAAGATTTTTTTTGACCGTACCACAGTGCATCGCCATATGTGACTGGAACAAGTCCAGACTTTGCAATCTCACCAGTCTTCTGAATCTTGTTTCTAATAGGCTTGTTTCCATTCATGAAATCAGTAGGTGGCATAGAGTATGTGTTTAGTCTGTTTTTTGCTGCGCTGTCCAAGATAATTTTGTCCAGTTCTATCATGGAGTTTTTTACGACTGAGAGTCCTTTCAAACTATATTTTGCAGGTTTTGTATGCATGCCATATTTCACAGACCAGTAATGACCGTAAGAACCACCACCATGAACCAAAATCATTGGTTCATTAACCTTCTTGATTTGTTTTAGAATATTATCAATTGTCTTTCTTCTTGCCGATTCTGGTTTTTCCTTATTTGTGATTATTGAACCACCCAATTTTATTAGAATCATTCTTCTATCATACCCCACACTACTCCCTTTGTATCAATTTTTGCTGAAAAACATTCCTTATCCTTTCCTAAAAGTACAGGCACTTTGTCCATATTATCATCCTGTACTAGTGCAATAATACATCCACCATCTCCGGCTCCGGTAATTTTTGAACCCAAAGATATTTGATTTAAGGAATTTATCATATTCCGTAATGTATCATTTGAAATTTGTATCTCTTCAAGATATTTCTGGTTCTCTGACATTTTTAATCCCAATGTAGTGGAATCATTATTTTTCATGGCTGTAATTACTTCATCGATTAATCCGTTTTCAAGATCACATAATTGTGAAAACCTCTCTTCATCATTTTCCTTAAATTTACTGACCCTTTCAACACTACTTTTCGTGCTATGTGGAATCATCGAATTTGCTATTACAAGATTAATCTGAAAAGTACTTTCAATTTTTCTAGTTCCACTAGATTGATCATATTCAATCATTCCTCCATAAGTACAAACAGTACAATCTGCACCAGATGTATTAGGAAAGATTGTTTTTTCAGCTTCTATTGATAGATTTAGGATCTCTTCAGATGATAGTTTGTTAAATAATTCGGAGATTGAAGCTGCCGCAGCAACACAACACGCGGATGATGATCCAAGTCCTACTCCAATTGGAATATCAGAATCTATTGTAATTTCTAATCCTGTCACATTTGGTTCTGAATTAATTATTTTATTTGCCAGATAAACAAACGGTTTAAACTCATTCTTTACATCTTCATGTGATGATAGAATGGGTACTTCAATTGTTCCTAATTCTGAATTTATCTTTATAGTTTTATTCTCTGTAAAAATTGTGGTCACTGTCACTCTTTTGTCTATTGCAGCAAGAATTGCCTTAGTTCCATGAACAACAAAATGTTCGCCGAAGAGAATTATTTTTGCCGGTGCTGACGCTATTGATTTCAATATTTTGGTTTAAGATATTGCTCTATAATTCTTCTTCCACTTCAACAGTCTTGGTTTCAAAGTCATCAATTTCATATTTCATTTCTTTCGAATCTTGAAGAATTTGACGAGCCAAGAGCCAGTAGACTGTTGCAAGGGATTTTCTTCCTCTGTTATTAGCAGGAATCACCAAGTCAAGTTCTGATGTAACATTATCAGTATTAGCAATTCCTATTACTGGAATTCCTGCATTTGTAGCTTCGGTAACTGCTTGAGCATCAACCTGAGGATCGGAGACTATGATTAGTTGTGGTTCTGAATAATATGGAAGTAACGGATTTGTAAGTGTTCCAGGCATAAATCTTCCTAGCATTTTTCTTGTGCCGGTCAGTTCACAGAATTTTTCAATTGGTGTATTAGCATATGTTCTTCCAGAATACACAATTACTTTCTTGATGTCAAATTTTTTAATGAATTTACCAGCAGTCTCGATTCTGCTTAGGGTTATATCCAAATCAAATAGGTAAAGACCTTCAGGACTGGCTTGTGTAATATATGGAATCATAAATTTTGTCTTTACTTCTGTTCCTACACGTATCCCAGTGGAAAGAATTTTCTTTTTAATATCGTCATGTTCAGTCTGCTGGCTCATTTTATTTTTAAACCTCCGCCATTCCTCGTATTAAATCATGCTCTGAAAGACGAATTAATTCATTTAATTTTGCAACTCTTTCCCCACCAACAACACCAACTTTGAGCATTTTTGAATTCGTTCCTATTCCTATATGAGAAATTTGTGAATCTGTTGATTCTCCAGAGCGATGTGATGTGATCAGCTTAATATCATTACTTTGTGCTGTCTTGGCAAATTCTAACGCATCGTACAAGCTTCCTGCCTGATTTACTTTTAATATTGCAGCATTACATGATTTCTTTTCAATTGCTTTTTTCAGTATATCCTTGTTTGTTACAGTTAGATCATCACCAGTTATCATTGTTTTAGGAAATTTTGATACCAGTTCAGACATATCATCAAATGCCTCTTCATGTACTGCATCCTCTGCATAGATCAGTTTGTATTTTTCAATAATATTAGCAGCAAATTCAATTTGTTTTTCTGGAGTATTTTCAAATCCCGCCCTTTCATATACGTAAAGTTGCTTTTTTTCATTCCATTGTGTTGATGATGCAAAATCAACTCCTAAGGATACTTCCTGACCTAAAGTATATCCCAAGTTTTCACAAGCTTGTGCACAAAGCTCTAATGCTTTTTCATTATCACATTTTGGAGCCCATCCACCTTCATCGCCCCTTCCGTTTGTAAAACTGGGGTCTGTTTTTTCTATCACGTTACGTAATTCCTTATGAACTTTGAAATTAGTTTCAATGGCATCCCTAATTGTTTTGGAGCCCGTTGCAGAAATTAAAATTTCTTGTATATCAGGTGTTCCAGGTCCTGCGTGTGCACCACCACCTAAAATATTCCCTATCGGAATAGGAAATCTGTAATCATTTTGCTCTGAAATTAATTCAAACAAAGGCTTTCCAGCTGATTTTGCTGCTGATTCCATTGAAGCAATTGTAACTGCATAAGCTAATGCTCCACCAGTCTTAGAATAATTAGATGTGTTATCTATGGATTTAATCACTTCATCAATTGATTTCAAGTCGTTTGATTCGAGTTCAAGAAATTTTGTTGAATTTTCATTTAAAATACGAAGGCTTTCCTCCGTACCGCCTTCTGGGAAGCTAACAGCCTCATACTTTCCAACACTTGCACCAGATGGTGCAGCTGTTCTACCAAGATATTGGTTGTCAGAAATGACGTCAACTTCTATAGTTTTAGTACCTCTACTATTGTGAATTATTCTACCTTTAATTGACGAGATTTTAGCCAATCTATTCTAACTCTGACTGAATTTCTAAATTCCTTTTGTACATAGCTTCATAGAATGGAATTACTTGTTGTATTGTTTCTACCGTGGTTAACAGCATTCTTCTACAACAGTATCTTTCTATTCCTAATGAATCTAATATTCTCGCAGGTTCTTCATCTGATTTTACCCTATTCTGATATTCTTCAAATTTATCAGCCACAAGATTACCGCATGTAAAACATCTTACCGGTACTAACACATCTGCAAAGACTGTTAAGGATTATAAAAACCATACATGAAAATTATTTGCGGGTGTCGCCCAGCCTGGCCAAAGGCGCTAGCTTGAGGGGCTAGTCTCTCAGGAGTTCATGGGTTCAAATCCCATCGCCCGCATTTCTTAAAATTATGTTATTTTTTCGTTAAAGATTTGACGAAATGGTTTCTTCTAATTTCTTCGGTAATCACAGCCCGTGTTTCTTCTACAAGAACACGGTTAACATCCAATTTTCTTCTTGCTTCTCTTACAATTTTATCATACATTGCGAATGGGTACAAAGTTTGATAGAGATTCTCCATGACATTAAAAATTCTATCAGCCTTCTTTAGTTGTCCATTTCTGATATTATCTAATACAAATCTCTTAAGCTCACCAATACAATCGAGTAATCCCAAAATGTATGCTTCGTCTGACACTTTTAGAGATTTTAGTGAAGGGATTTCTTTGTTTTCGACAATAGCTAGGAATGAATGGGCTTCGACAAATTCCTGTTCAGGTGTAATTAAATATTTTTTAAATTCATTCTTTGCTTTTTTTTGGTTTACTTTTAAAACTGATTCCGCTTTCTTGATTTTTTGTCTAGCCAATTTGAGATCACCCTTGTGAGCTGCTATGATAGAATGACTACATAATATTACAACGTCTCTAGTATTTTTTATCAAAAATTCCCTTGATTCATTTGAAGTCTTCAGAGATTTTGAAATTCCTTTTAGTGATGATTTTACGTTCTTCAATGCCATAATTTGTTTTAAAAAAACTGGGATAAAGTCGTTTGCAAAAGCTCTTAATTGCCTTATTAATTTGATTTAGACATGTGCATAACCGTTCAGCAAATGATGCAGATTGAGGAAAATGGTCATCAGATGGGATTTTTGAGAAAATTTATGATGGAAAATGCTGGTGCAGCATCAGTAAAAAGATTAATAGAAAAATTTGGAGATATTAAATCAAAAAGTGTTCTAGTTTTTGCTGGACTAGGAAACAATGGAGGTGACGGTCTAGTAATTGCGCGACATTTATCAGGATATGGTTCAAACGTAACTGTTTTTCTTTTGGGTGAACCAGATAATATTAGATCAGAAGAATGTTCGTGGAACTGGAACTTGCTAGAAAAAATAAAATCAGTAAAACTGATTACTGGTGGAAATCTTGATCACCTCAACAATTTAGAATTTGATATAATTATAGATGCAGTTTTGGGAACTGGCATTTCTGGTAAAATACGCGAACCACACGCATCAGCTATTACATTTGTCAACAAATCAAATGCATTCAAGCTGGCTGTAGATGTTCCCTCCGGAGTCGATCCAGATACTGGAAACAAAAATTCACCACATGTTATATCAAACATAACGGTAACATTTCATAGAATGAAGGTAGGTATGCCAAAAGCGCAGGATGTGTGCGGTGAAATTTTTGTTGAAAAAATAGGAATTCCTATCGAGGCAGAGATTGGTATTCTATGAAAGTATATCAAATTCCAGTAGGTCCAATGCAGAACTTTTCATACATTGTTGAGGATACATCTACACATGAGGCAATAGTGATAGATCCATCTTGGGATTTAGAAAAACTAACAAAAACTATTGATGAACAAAACCTCAAAATCAAGTATATTGTTAACACTCACTGGCAGTTAACACTCACTGGCACGATGATCATACCAGAGGGAACGAAGAACTGTCAAAACAACTTGGTGTAAAAATTATTCAACATGAAGCATCTCAACTTAAAAACGATTTGACAGTTTCAGATGGTGATTCAATAGAATTTGGCTCTTCATTTCTTATGGTGTATCATACACCTGGTCATTCAAAAGATAGTATATGTCTCCTTGGTGGAGGGAAAATTTTTACAGGTGATACATTGTTTGTAGGAAACTGTGGCAGAGTTGATCTACCAGGTGGTAGTGCTAAGGAATTGTATCACAGTCTGTTTGATGTCCTTGCAAAATTTACTGACGAGTTGGTTTTATATCCTGGTCATGATTACGGTTCATCTTCAACATCTACTATTGGGAAGGAAAAACAAACAAACCCGGTAATGCAAAGGATATCTGAGGCAGAATTTATTGAACGGATGGGTGGGTAATTATATCTGATATCAAAATTCATTGCAACGAGGAAAGAGGACAAGAATTCATTAAAGATGTTGAACAGAAAAGATTTCTTTTTTCATTTGTAACTTCCTATACAGAAACATGTGAAATTCCTGGGATCACAGTTGCTGGCGCCGATGCTGACTTTGTTAAATTTACCCCTCCTGCAGATGCGGAATTTCTTCACTATGGTTACTGTAAGAGCATAGATATGATTCCAATGACACCTGACGGGAAACCCACACCTGCACTTCTGACTAAGGCAGCTTTGGAATCTGCAAGTATACCACAAGTCATTATAGATGCAGGAAGTAAAATTCCTCCCAAACTACCGTATTTTCAAACTGATATTGTTCATGGAAAGAATATAGCAATAGAGCCTGGACTTGACCAGTCTAATGTTGTACATGCAATTGATTATGGAAGAATACTTGGTCGAACACTAGGTTCATGTACTGATTGCCTTGTAATTGGGGAAAGTATTTCTAAGGAACCATATGATGTTATGGCAAACGCTGGCGATCCAATGATACCATTTGTTGCCGGCATGTTAAGTACAGCATCAGAGATTACAAACGTAATTCTTGCAGGTGGAACTCAGATGGTGGCTGTTCTTGCTATAGCAAAATCAACAGGATATGACGAAAGCAAAGTTGCACTAGGAACTACATCATACATAATTGATGATAAAACTGCAAACTTGTTGGATGTAGTAAAATCGATTTCAGATATTCCTGTTTTATCTATTAACCCAAAACTAAAGGATTCAAAGTTTGATGGTTTGCGTGCTTATTCGAAAGGATTTGTAAAGGAGGGAGTTGGGGCTGGTGGAAGTATGATTGCTTCAGTTCTCAAAACTGGAATTGATTCAAAAAAATTGCTAGAATTAATTGATAAAGAATATTCACGAGTTACTACTTCACAGTAACCGACTTTGCAAGATTTCTTGGATAGTCAGGATTAGTTTTCTTTTCTAGTGCAGAGTAGTATGCTAAAAGTTGGATAGGGATAATTTCTATTATAGGGTATAGTGATTCATCAATCTTTGGAATTTCAACCCAATAATCATAGACATCACTTTTTTTATTTGATATCCCAATAATTTTTGCACCTCTAGCTTTGATTTCATTAGCACTGTTTAATGTGTCGTTATAGGTAGAATCATCCGGATTAATTATTATCACATATACATTTGAATCCATTAAAGCTAGTGGTCCATGTTTTAACTCTCCACCTGCTATACCTTCTGCATGAATGTATGAAAGCTCTTTTAGTTTTAGAGCAGCTTCTTTTGCAATTGGAAGATGAATACCCCTACCAAGAACATAGATATCTGATACATCTTTAAGGTCTTTTGCTATTTCCTTTATCCCTGAGTGATTTGATATAATTTTGGAAACTGTAGATGATATTTTTTTCCAGTCTGGGTTAATACAACCATTACATAATTTATCAGCTATTTTGTATAGTATTGCAAGTTGAGATGTAAAGCTCTTTGTGGCAGCAACTCCAATTTCTGGTCCACAGTTTAATCCCATGACTAATGATGATTCCTGTGAAAGTGATGAGTTTAGATGATTTACAATTGACAGGATATTTGTATTGGATTCCTTAGCAATTTTAACAGCCTCTAACACATCAGCGCTCTCACCGCTTTGTGAAATAGCAACAAGCGTTGAATCATGTTCAATATCATCTGGTGAAAACGGTAATTCACTTGCAATTACAGTACTAATCTTAATTTTTGCAAATTTTGACATCAAGTATTTTGCTACCTCAGCAGCATTGTAACTAGTTCCACTCCCTGTGATGTACAAATTTTTTGCTTGCTTTATACCATCAACAAATTGTTGTATTTGTTCATTATTTCCTGCCTGTGATATTGAGTCAGGTTGTTCTGAAATTTCCTTCAGGGTAAAGTGTGCATAATCTCCCTTGTAGACGTCTGCAAATTCTTTTGAAACTTTTGTAATTTGATATTTGACAGACGAACCATCAAAACCATAAATGTGTATTCCTGTGTCATTTAGAATTACAAAATCTTCATTATCTAGGTAAATTGCATCATCCGTTTTTTCTATGAAACCCAACACATCGCTAGACAAATAGTAACTATCTTTTCCTATACCTACAATTAGTGGTTCATGAAATCGTGCGCCAGCAATTGTACCATCCTCAAAAATTACAACAAAAGAATAATGTCCTTTCAGTTGTCCAACTGTTTTAATAATGGCTTGTTTGACATCTGGGATTTCATCAAAATTAAACTGAATCAGGTTAGCAATAATTTCCGTATCTGTTTCACTATGGAAATCAAAGCCCTTTTTTTGTAAATCTGATTTTAATTCTTCATAATTTTCAATTATTCCATTGTGAACAATTGCAATTTTACCAGAATTACTTTGATGTGGGTGAGCATTATTTTCAGTTACTTTACCATGGGTTGCCCATCGTGTGTGACCTATACCAGTGTTACCAGGAAGTTCGTCAAGTTGTACAGAATTATTTACTTCAACAACTTTCCCAACTCCTTTTCTAAGAAGAATTTTATTCTTTGATTTAGTCGCAATTCCTACACTATCGTATCCACGATACTCCATTCTTTGTAATCCATTGACCAAGATTGGTGCTGCAGAGTTCTTTCCGCGATATCCGATAATTGAACACATTTTGATTCTTAAAAGATTAGATTTTTGTATATTGATAAGCTTAACTTATGATTATTCAGTTGATTCTTTCGTTGTGTCTTGTTTAACTGCCTGTTCTTCATTTTCAGGTTGTTCATTGGTTTGAATTTCTAGATTTTCTGTTTCAGGACTTCCCAAATCCGATTCTGGTTTAGATAACATTTCATTAAAGTGAGATTCTGGTGTTAAGTGAATTTTGTTTTCTTCCGCCATTTTAACAATATATGATGGAATTGTAACAACATTATCTCCAATCATTATATGTCCATGGACAATTGCTTGGCGCGCCTGATATGGAGTTTTAAAAAATAATTTCCTTTGTGTAATAGTTTGTAAACGCCGTGATAGTAAATCATTAATCTGTAGGTTTAACACATCATCCAGAGTTGAACCCTCATCAACTAATCCAATTTTTGTAAGTGATTGCATTAGTATAGGTTCTTTTCTCTTTCGTTCTTCTTGTCTTAATGCAAGTAAAGAACGAGCTTGTAATCTAACTCGTGATAATTCAGTTTGTGTTTTCCACAGTTCTTGTTTTGTTTTTAATCCAAATGTTCCAAGAGTTTTTAATTCATCCATCTTGAGATCATAATTAAGTGGACGTTTTGGTTTTTTCCAAACTTTTCTTGATGTTTTAGGATCTCCCATCTGAACCACCTATTTCTTTTTATCAGCTGCAGGTGCTTCTTTCTTTTCAGCTGCAGGTGCTTCTTTCTTTTCAGCTGCTCCTTCTGCACCAGCTGCTCCTTCTGCCTTCTGCACCAGCTGCTCCTTCTGCACCAGCTGCAGGTGTTACTTTACCTCCTTTGGCAACACCAACTGCTCCACCTTTTCTGCCAGTACATCTAGTACGCTGACCCCTAACTTTTAACCCAAACATGTGACGAATTCCTCGCCAACTATTACTTGTTTTCTCTCTCTCAATATCATTTCTAACTGTAAATGCAATATCTGAAGTTATCAGATGTTTATTCTCACCCGTTTCAACATCTTTTCTTCTGTTTAGAAACCAAGATGGAAATTTGGATGCTGATGGATTTTTGATAATTTCTTCAATTGATTTAATTTGTTCTTGTGACAGATAACCCATTCTTTGATTAGGATTTATTTTTAAAACGTTTAAGATTGTGTTTGCAAACATATAACCGACACCCCTTATCTGTGTCAACCCAACTATCATTTTTCTCTCTCCAGGAATATCATTTCCCACGATCCTTACTATATACTGGTATTCAACGGTCAAGTATCGAGATTTTCAGCGTCCTAGATAAAAACCATACTAAGCATCTGGATTGTTTTAACCTGATTTAAGATAGAATTATAATTTTCTTCTCCAAGATTAATGTGATGTCAAACGATGATTCAAATGAAAGCGAGAAAATTCTTGAATCATTATTCGAACCTGATAACGCTGAAATTTTATTAGAATTAAAAAGTGGTCCAAAACCATTATCTATTCTCACAGAGAAAATTACTATTTCAGAAGTGGAACTTGATGAAAAATTGTCATATTTAATGGAAAATGGTTTTGTTAAAAAGGAAGAAAATAATGATGACATTTTATATTCACTTGATGCTGAAAAGCTGGCAAAAGTACTAGAAAATGATGATAATTTTAAAAATATTAATGATGGACTAGCGAAACTTGATAGCTTCCTAAATTGATCATAAATTATTCAGAATAACATGAAAATTAACAAGTAATGTTACTTTTTTTCCTGATTAATATATAAATACTCTAAAAATCTCGTAGCTTTGTCAATATGAAACATTTGGGGAAATTCTTTTTGGCAATTGTGGCTTTATCACTGTTATCATCTGGTATATCTAGTGCGGCGTTTGCTGCGCAAGAGCCTGTTTCTGTTTCAACAAATAAAGAATGGTATGCAGAGGGAGCATTGATCATTATTTCAGGAGCAGTGAAAGATTATGTCCAGGGAGATCCACTGAAAGGTGCTGACGTTTCAATTCTAATTTTTGCACCAAACGGTAATCTTGCAACAGTTGATCAAGTAACACCAGACTCTGATGGAAATTATTCTACTACGGTTAAAGCTGCCGGTATGATTAATGCTGAAGGTGATTATACTGTTAAGGTAAAGTGGGGTGCGAACGAAAATGAGACTGAGTTCAAGTATGGCGGTAGTAGCGGTGCACTACCTTCAGAACCAGGAGAACAAGAATCAACAACAGTGGAAGTAAAAGAGCAAGAACAAGATGAAGAACCAGAAGTGGAACCTTCTATGACTCAGCCTATTTGTGGACCTGGTACTGAATTAAAAAATAATGTTTGTGTAGCTGCACAAGAGAAAGGCGGTGGTTGTTTAATTGCTACAGCTGCATTCGGCAGTGAAATGGCACCACAAGTACAATTCCTTAGAGAAATTCGTGATAGCACAGTGTTACAAACACAATCAGGTTCAACATTCATGTCAGGATTCAACCAATTCTATTATTCCTTCTCACCTGCTATAGCAGATTATGAGCGCGAGAACATTGTATTCAAGGAAGCTGTTAAGATTACAATTACTCCAATGTTAACTTCACTGGCAATTCTAAACTATGTTGATATTGATTCAGAAGAAGAAATGCTAGGATACGGAATCGGAATTATACTTCTTAACATAGGAATGTATTTTGTCGCACCTGCGGTAATCATATTTAAAATAAGAAACAGAAAATAACTCTACGTTCTTATAGTTTATTCAATTGATGAAGTTTAATGACTGTGGAATATGAGGAATTTGATTCTATCGAGGATGTATTTCTCTATATGGCTTGTGTAGCACAACCCATGAAAAGCGTGTTGCCAATCAACTCTTACAAGGGATATATCTGCTCCATCATACCACTGGGTCACAGTGAAAACGAAACATATCTGATGATTTATACAAAAGGTGAATTAGAAGCGGGGATTTTGGAATTTGACGTGAACACCAAATCTTACAAAAAGGTTGAATCTATAGAAAGATCAGACAAAACCTATTTTGTAATCATGAAACCAAAAAGAAATACTATAGCTGACGCAGCAATAGAAAAATTATAATTTATTTTGTATAAGTAGGAGCAGTTACAGATCTACTTCGTGCATATTTATCAATAATTTCGTCAGGCATTCTTCCATTAAACAAGTCCTTACATAATCCACGCAAGTATCTCATTATTGCCCAGGTTCCAGCTTTAATCAAACCATACATGAAAATCTTCATTGGAGGACCGTATGTTTTATTTCTAAGAATAATTGGGATGATGTCATTAATAACACGAAGGTTATTTTCCCAGCATTTCCAAAACAATGTGAATTGTGCTTCGTTCAGGTTTCCAAAGTGCATTGAATTTTTCTCACTAAAGTCTTGGTATAGTAACGGAGCAACTAATCCTCTAAAGTCAAATGCCCTAAAGTCACTCATCATGTCAATTGTATACTGAACTTCATCAGGAGTTTCATCTGGCCAACCAATAATAATAGTAGCAGCAGGGAACCAGTGATTTTTGTTAAGGATCTTTGCTCCCTCTCTTACTACCCAACCCCACTCTTCTGGTGAAAATGGCTTTGCTTTAATTCCAAGATGTTTTTTCACCATGCTAGGGGCAACTGTTTCAATTCCAAGATTTGTGGACAACCATCTGCCATTCTTATGCATGTCATTAATTTCAGAAATATCCTTCATCAGTTTTGGATCAGCAACAACAGCTGAGAATGTCATGTGTGTTGTTCCAACAAAATTTGCACCCTGATCCTTTAGTCCTTGCCATAATGAAGTAATTGCATCATAGTTTGGATAGAAGTCTTTGTTATCACAACCATATAGTAACATTTCATCAGAGTGTAACCAAACAGAATCAAATCCATAATCAAGATTTACTTTTGCTTCGCGTCGTAATCTTTCAACTGGAAGATCTTTTTTGGATCTTTTGTTAACATCACAAAAGTCACAACCTCTTCCACACCCTCTCATTGCTTCTATTAAGGAATTTACACTTGGTTTAGTAATCTCTGGAATATTTTGTATATTTCTTACAAAACAATGCATTAATTCTGGTGCATCTCCTTTTTCCAAGTCATGGAATAAATCCAAAGCAAGTTCGTCTGCTTCTCCAACAACCACTGTGTCAATACCATGAATTCTCATTCTGTCTGACTTTGCTAGTTCCCACGCACCATTTCCTCCAACGACAACTTTGAAGTCATATTTTTTCTTTAATTGTATAATATCGGCACACATCTTCTTGAATTTCATCGCAACATAGGATAGTTTTTCAGGTGACATAGTAGTTGTAACTGGAGCCATTCCAAGCGGATCCATCACATTGATTCCAACTATCTTAGTATCAGAACCAATTGATTTTTGAATATAATCAGGGTTTACAGTGAGAATTTCATCTCTCTTGTAACCTTGTAGTAATGCACTTTCTACCCTTCTTAATCCAACTTGTGCAACCTTTGCCTCACCAGTGTTAGGGTCTGTTTCAACTGGAGGACAAAATACTTTATCAAAAACCCATTCTGGAAGGACCTCATATGGTCCACACGCTATAAAGCCATAAAGAAAATTACCTCTATAATTTGTCATTAAACTACGATCTGCTGTAAGTACGATTCGTTTACCAGCCATTGTAAGCTTGACCTTGTCGATAGTATAAAATTTTTGCGACAAGACATCTAATATTTATCAAAAATTTGATTACTAAAGGGTCTTGAGATAAAATGAAGGAAATTAGTGAGCCTAGGCATTCTGAGCCACACATGACTGAATCTAGCACGATTAGAGATTTTGTTTTTGGGTTTGGTGACGGAATAAATACTTCACTTGGAATTGCGGCTGGTGTTGGTGGAGCAAATGTTGCATCTGATATCATAATTTTAGCAGCATTGGTAGGAATGTTTACTGGAGCAAAAGCAATGGCTGTGCAAAACTATCTTGCTGTGAAATCTCATAGACAATTGTTAGAATCAGAAATAGAACGAGAGAAGTGGGAGATAGAAAATAAACCTGATGTTGAACGTGAAGAGATTGAGGATATATACAAAGCCAAAGGATTTACTGGAAAAGACCTCGAGATGGTTGTAAACAAAGTTACTTCTGACAAAAAAGTTTGGCTAGATACAATGCTTACTGAAGAACTAAAATTAAACGTAGATGTTGTTGGAAGTCCACTAAAAAGCGCATTGATAATGTTTGTTTCTTTCTTGGCTGGTGGTATGTTACCTATAATTCCATTCTTCTTTGGAAGTGGTTATAGTGCACTAGCAATAGCAATAGGTGTCAGTGTAACAGCTTCATTCATTGTTGGTGCCATAAAATCAAGAATGGCAGAAACTGGTATAGTAAAGGGTGGTTTGGAAATGGCTGGACTTGGAACTGGAGTTGCATTAATTGGGTTTGGTATTGGTAACGAACTTGCAAGCCTGGGAATAATCAACATCTAGAATTATTTTTTATTCTGCTTGCTATATTTGCAGCAGCGGCACCAGCACCAACACCATTATCTATATTGACTACAGTGAGACCGAGAGAACAACTTTGCAACATTGATGCTAGGGCGGCAACTCCTTTTTCACCATATCCATATCCAATTGAGGTTGGGACTCCGATTACTGGTACATCAGCTATAGATGATACAATTGATGCTAACGCTCCTTCCATTCCAGCCACCACAACTATAACATCAACTTCTGCTTCAACAAATTGCTTAAGCACTGGAAAAATTCTATGCAATCCTGCAATTCCCACATCATAGCTGGAAATAGAATCACAATTCATTGCTTCACATACTAGTCTAGCCTCTTCAGCTATACCAATGTCTGATGTGCCAGCAGCAATTATTCCAACTTTACCACCTATTTTTTTAATATTTTTTTTGTAAATTAGAACAGCAGTGGTATTTTTTCCTTTTTTCATTTTGTATTTATTTTTTCCAGAAAACTCTAAAACTTTTGGATAGTCCTTTTGTTTTATTCTTGAAACAAGTACTTCATTATTTTTTGATAAACTTTTTGTAATTATTTTTTTTAAATCTGAAAGTTGTTTTTTCTCAGCAAAAATAACTTCAGGTATTCCCTTTCTATTTTTTCTTCCAGTATCGATTTGGGCAATATTGCCTATCTTTTCAATTGAATATAGGGATAGTAATTTTTTGGCCCTTGATGGGGAAATCTTTCCTTTTTGTAATGATTGGAAAATTTGTTCTACGTTCAATTATCTACACTAAATTTGATTAGTTTAAAAAATGATCAGATGTCAATACCCGCTAGGGCACTTTTAACACTGTTTACTCCCTTATCGAACCATTCTTTTTCATCTTGATTTAAATCGAGTTCATTGATTTTTTCCACACCGTTCTTTCCTATTACGGCAGGAACACCAATTGTGACATCTGAATAACCATATTCTCCATCCAAGTATGTTGAAACGGGCATGACCTGTTTTTTATCTTGAACAATACTTTGAATCATAGATGATATTGCATTTCCTGGTGCATGAACTGTCGCTCCCTTTAATTTTATCACTTCAGCTGCAACATTTTTTGTTAGAGTAAATATCTCATCTAACTTTTCTTGAGAAAGTATTTCTGGTAAAGGCTTTCCAGACACTTGTGCAAATCTAGTTAGTGGTAACATATTTTCTCCATGTTCTCCTATTACTATAGCATCAATTTCTTTTCGTGAACCATTAGTTGCTTCGTGAATGAATTGTTTGAATCTTGATAAATCTAACATTCCACCCATTCCAAACACTCTATTTTTTTCAAAACCCGAAGTTTTGTATGTGATGTATGCCATTGGATCCAATGGATTAGTTACTGGAATTATCAATGAATTGTCTGCGTATTTTTTTATATTTCCAACAACGTCTTTTACAACTCCTGCATTGATCTTCAGTAAATCCATTCTGGTCATTCCTGGTTTCCTACCAGCACCGGCTACAACAACGACAATGTCTGAACCTTTCATATCTTCATAATTATTAGAACCAGTGATTTCAACATCTATTCCCTGTTCAGATAACAAATGATTAAGATCCATTGCTTCTCCTTGTGGAAGTCCCTCTGCAATATCCAAGAGAAGAATTTGATCATCTAATTCCTTCATTGCAGAATTTAATGCAGCTGAGCCACCTACTTTTCCTGCCCCAATTATCGTTATCATATTCTGCACTTAGATTTTTGATAATTAAATCTTAGGTGAATAAGCATTGAACAGAATTTATAAGCATTTTAATGAATTTAGTTTCATGGTATTTGTTATTGATGCTCAGGTAGCTGGTATTTCTGGCGATATGTTACTTTCAAGTCTTGTAAATATTGGTGCAAACAAATCAAAGATCATAGATGGGATTCATAGTGCTGAATCACTCGTTAAGGATGTTAAAGTAAAAAAAATTGATTTTATAGAAGAGAAAAAAAAATCATTGCAAGCGACTACATTAGTATTAGAAATAGACGATGATGCACATGAAAGAAAGGGTAAAGAGATAAAGGATATAATTGAAAAATCTGCGGAGAAATTAACAATTTCTGAAAGTGCAAAAACTTTTGCAGTGAAATCT
>LUMJ01000441.1_pt1 | contig 22132 bp, 25 predicted proteins | sample 729631 | NCBI WGS metagenome assembly LUMJ01 (sample SAMN03860266, study PRJNA289734) | marine metagenome | biome: seawater column; feature: ocean; material: water; isolation source: Red Sea water column Station 22 - depth 500m | place: Saudi Arabia: Red Sea | collected 2011-10-15 | depth 500 m
GTGTATACCACTCACTAAAATTTTCACTCTTTGAAACAGTGATGCCAACTTCTTTACTCAATTAATCCTTCACCAACAATTATCATAATGATCCTTTCTAGTTTGGTATTAATTTACTTGTTAGCAAGTCTCTTACTCTTGATGAATTTCCAAAGCTTTTTTGTCATTTCGCTAGGGGCGACATTACCCTTACCAAAAACCTGTTCAAGTGTTTCGTCACGATTCTTGAAACTTATGGAATATCCACCAAAGGCCTTCTTCTTTGTTTTACGTTTGGTCTTTGTTTTACGTTTGGCCTTTGTTTTACGTTTAGCCTTTGTTTTACGTTTGGATTTTGTTTTACGTTTTACTGCACGCTTTTTAGCCATACTAGAGGTCATCCCCCTTACACAAAACCTTTCCTGTCACTCTACTCTGAAAATTTGGGCAGACAAAACATGGTATAAACTGCACTTCTTTTTTAAGAACTGGGCAATCGACAAATTCCTGCTTCATTCTTTTTAGCATTTTTGGACTAACTCCTTTAATCTTCAGTTTTCCCTTCTCATCCATCATTCCAGATTCTTTCAGCTCTGCCTTTACTTCTTTTGAAAGCATCTGTCTCTTTTCTGTACTTTTTATTTCTACTTCATACTCGAACTTGAGCTCATCTGACATAATGTGATTCAAAATTTTATATGATTTAATATTAACTATAGCGATCTCTGATTTTCCATTAAGCTTAATATTGTTTAGAAATGGGTCTAATGCAGAAAGCAGTTGTTAGCAATTTTTGATGTTGAGGGAGTTCTTTACGATGCTGAATATCTTCCTATTTTAGCTGAAAAGGTGAATAAGGAAAATAAAATCTGGGAAATTACAAAAAAGGGCATCGAAGGAAAAATCGATTGGGTTCAAGGTCTAAAAGAACGTGTTCATCTTCTTCGTGGAATAGATTATGATACATGTATTGATGTTGCAAACTCTATGCCAATAATGACTGGTGCGAAGGAAGCATGTAATGCATTGAAAAGTGCGGGTTGGAAAATAATGGCTGTTTCAGGTGGTTTTACGATTATCACTGATAGACTCAAAAAAGAATTAGATCTTGATTTTGTATATAGTAACGAACTTGTCTTTAAAGATGGTAAACTTGACGATGTAATTGTAAACGTTGATGCCGATAAAGCAAAATCAGCTATAATTAAAATCAATGAATGGAATGAGAAAAAAGAAGATATCACAGTGATTGTGGATGGCGCTAATGATATCAAACTTTTTGATATTACGGGTTTTGGGATAGCATTCCGTGCTCAAGATCTAGTCAAAGATTTAGCTACCGTCACCCTTGACGAAAAGGATTTATCAAAAATTGTTGGGCTAATTAATTCACATTATAATCTAAAACTAGAATTGCATGCATCAGTGTAATATGCAAGATGACGTTACAAGTTATTCCAGTGAAATTTCAAAAAGAAGTCGAGCCTAATGACGACCTTGTTGATTTGATTATAGAATCATTTGAAATTAATGATGATGACATATTTGTTTTTTCTCAAAAAATAATTTCTAAAAATGAAGATCGTATTCTTAGGCTATCTTCAGTTAATCCATCACTTCTTGCTGATGGTATAGCTAGCTCATATGGCAAAGATCCGAGATTAGTGGAATTGATACTTTCAGAAAGTAAAAGGATAGTAAGAATGGAGAATGGTGTAATTATAGTTGAAACGAAACATGGATTTGTTTGTGCTAATGCCGGGATTGATGAAAGCAACGTAGAAGATGGTTATGCAACATTACTACCTAATGATCCTGACAGGTCAGCTAACTTATTGAAAGAGAAAATTAAACAGAATACTGGAAAAAACGTAGCTGTAATAATTTCTGACACGTTTGGAAGACCTTTTAGGTTGGGTCAAACAGATATTGCAATTGGAATCGCTGGTCTTGAACCTATTTTGGATTACAATGGTAAACCAGATACATTTGGTAAAATTATGCAGGTGACAGCTATAGCAGTTGCTGATGAAATTTGTTCAGCATCAGAATTAGTTATGGGGAAAACCCAAAAATGCCCAATTGCAGTAATTAGAAATTATAACTTTAGTTCATCTACTGCAAAAATTCAGGAAATGTTACGATCAGATCATGATGATCTATTTCGATAATTGCAAATAATTATTATGCTCAAAAATTAGTGCATTCTATGTTACTAAGGACAGAATTACATTGTCATAACGTTTTTTCAAATGGAAATGTCGGTGCTCTGGAACCAATTCATGATTGTAATGTCACCATCTCTAAACAGTTAGAACAGGCATACATGGCAGGACTTGATGTACTTTTTGTTACTAACCATAATACCATTGATGGGTACAAACAGATGCTTGAATATAAAAAAAATCATCAGAAATTTGATGCGTTAAATGTGTATCCAGCGGAAGAAGTTACAACAAATAACGAATCGCATGTTTTAGTCTATGGACTTGATCATACTATAAAATCTGGTCTCTCGTTACATGAGGTATTAGATGAGGCGAAAAAGCAGAATGCGATAACTGTTGCTCCACACCCATTTAGTTTATTGGATGCATTACGTGAGGACTCTATTCACTGTGATCTGTTTGAGGTGTTTAACAGCTCCAATGTTGATGTATATTCAAATCTCAAGGCAGAAAAATTTGCAAATGAGAAAAGATTGAATGTTGTTGCGGGTAGTGATTCTCACGTACAGTCTACCATTGGCAGATCAACTAACCTAATAGATTCTGAGAACAAATTAGACGATGTTATTAATGCAATGAAGCACCAAAAAATAACCATAGAGAGGACTGGATATGTACAACCAAAGGAGGCATTAGAACACATAAGATACAAGATTGAGAACTCGGCTTTTTTTATAGACAAATATACTTCACAGTTTTATCCACGTGTATTATGGTCAATCAAATTACTTTACAAATTGTATATGGTTGACCCTGAAGGAATATTTTGGAATATGTTTTACAGAATGTCCATTTCTGCACTCAAAAGAATCTCTAAAAAGATAAATTTTGAAGGATATGATCATCGTTTATTCCGAGAACGCAATTTAGTAAACATCTTAAAGATGGCAATTTGATTATAGTTGGGTGATTAAAATTTCGGAATCAACAAAAACATTAGATGCAAGAGGATTATTCTGTCCATCACCAGTTCAACAGACAAATGTTGAACTTTCAAAAATGCGTATTGGTGAAATCCTCACTGTACTTGCTGACGATCCTGCTGCTGAGGACGATATAGCAAGTTGGGCAAGAAGACTTGGGCATGAAATAGTAAAGCTAGAAAAAAATGGAAATGAAATCCATTTTGAAATTAAAAAAGTAAAATAATTCTATTTCCGTTCTGCTAAATGTTTATCTGCATCAATTGCAGCCATACATCCGAATCCAGCCGCTGTTACAGCCTGCCTGTATCGATGATCATGAACATCACCTGCACAAAAAACACCCGGTACACTAGTTTCTGTATTATTTTTTAATACAACATAGCCATTTTCGTCCAACTCAATTTGCCCTTCAAATATTTTGCTATTAGGTTCATGTCCAATTGCAACAAACAAACCACCTGCTTCAAGTGTGGTCTTTTCATCATTTTTTACGTTCTTTAGAATAACTTTCTGAAATTTTTGGTCACCCTGGATATCTTCAACTGTATGATTGAAATGAACTTTAATTTTTTCATTGGAGAGTGCGCGTTCTTGCATTATCTTGCTTGCTCTGAATTCATTCCTTCTATGTACAATATGCACAGTTGAAGCAAATTTTGTGAGAAAAGTTGCCTCTTCCATTGCCGAGTCACCACCACCAACAACAATTAGTTCTTGATTTTTGAAAAATGCACCATCACATGTTGCACAATATGAAACACCTTTACCTGCAAATGTTTGCTCACCCTCTAGACCAATTTTTCTTGGGTTTGCACCAGTACAAACTATCACTGAGCTTGCTTCAAATGTGTTTGAGGCAGTTGAGACTTTCAGAGGGTTATTTTTAAAATCCACAGATGTTACGACGTCATCCATTATTTTCGTCCCCATTTTTTCTGTCTGTTTTCTCATTGTAATCATCAAGTCTGGACCCATTATTCCCTGATCAAATCCAGGATAATTCTCAACATCTGTAGTATTCATTAATTGCCCACCAGGTAATATGCCTGAAATTAGTAGTGTGTTGTGTCGTGCACGTGAGCAATAGATCCCAGCAGTATATCCAGCAGGACCTGCACCAATTATTATAACATCATATTTCGTCTCTTGGTCAGACATACGTTCTTAAACAAAGATTCTACTTTAAAGATGTTAGTTGTCAAGTAATGCTTGATGTTTGTTGCAAAGTTTTCCAATTTTTAATTGTGAGTGTAGTAAATCCTTCTGCCAATGTGCATTATTCAGCCTGCAATCCAAACTATCACAAAATGCATCACCACTTATGTAATAAAAAACAGCCTGAAGCAGATATCCCTCAGCTATCTTTGAAAGTCTTTTGTCATGGTAATTCAAGAACTTTTGGTCATAGTTTTTTTTAGCATCATGAATGCTTAATCCCTGTATCTTACATTTCATAGCTTCGAAATAGTATTCCTTAGGTCTGGCTGGTGCCTCAATCATCCCAGTTGTAGATATTATGGCAGGGTTAGAGCAAATTACTGTTCTAGCATGGTACCTACCGTCAGCAGTATCATAAGTACAAATTAATTTATTTGTAAAAATAATGTGTAAATTACTCGAGTCAGCATCATTTTCTGTAATAGTATCATAAATGACATTTTGAATTTCAAATGCATCATACATTACAACATCCTCAATTCTTTCAGCATCTTCAACCATAGTTGTTTTTTCCATAATTTTGGTATCCTGGCAAACCTGTTTCTCAAAATCTATTTCTTTCTTGCCCGGATTATATGGATTGAATTGTGTTTTGGGGTCAAAAATTCTGCAACTAGAAATTTTTTCTATTGCATTTTCATTAAGAGTATTGAATATAGATTTCTTAATTTCTACATCAGCAGAAAAAGTTTCTATGAGAAAATTTTTCAAATTTGAAATCTGTATTTCCTGCACAGCAGGTTCGTCATACAGAAAAATTTTAGAAATTTTCAAGCAGATTTTTTTGGAATTTTACGATCGTATTCTTTTATTTTTTCGTCAGTAATCTCAGCAGCCCTTTTTCCAGAATATAGCATAGAGCCAAAAGTTGGTCCCATTCGTGCTAGTCCATGTGTTTCAGTAACAGACATTCCTGCAATGACAAGTCCAGGATAAACTTCACCTGTTTTTTCCACAACATGCTCTTCACCATTTTCAACCCACATAGGATTCATTCCTTTCCAATCAACCATCTTCCTATCGACTAGTCTTTTTACAGCAACAGAATCATGCCCTGATGCATCAATAATCATTTTTGCTTCTAGTGCAATCGGATCAACACATGTGATATTTCTTGGTAATGCAGATACTGGCATCCAGTTTACAACAATTCCTGCAACTCTTCCCTGTCTTAAAACCAAATCATCAAATTTTGTAAGATTCAAAAATTTTACACCAGCATCACATGCTGCTGCAATTAACTTTGATACAGCATGAGGTCCTGGAGTTAAGTATAATCCATCACCAACTTTTTTGTAAGGTATCCCAAGTTCATCCCAGATTTTCTGTGCTGGCGCCCTCACTGTAACCGGATTCATCATATAACCACCCAACCAATAACCACCGCCAAGATAGTTATTTTGTTCAATGACTAGAATTTTGTATCCCATTAATGATAATTCTCTAGCAGCAGTTAATCCAGCAGGTCCAGCACCAATAACTATTACATCACATTCTGCTCTTTCTTGCAAAACAGAATAGAATTCTTCAGCAATAGCTCGTGTTATTTCAACTTCTTTTGCATCAGCAAAAATTTTTTTTGGTCTTTGTTTATTGACAGATTCTTGCACAAAAACACACGGTGGAAAGAGCATAATAGTTTTTCTTGGTTAAAAATTAGGTGGCACTAATGGAAATTTACCATTTAGGCAGTTTACAACTTGATAATTCATTATCTTGGTCAAAATTCCTATTGTCATAAATTTATATCCGTTGTTTAACCAAGTAACTCAAGATGGCACAACAGCTAAGACCATCAAAATCGGCTTCAAAAAAGCCAAAAATTGATTGGTCACGGAGAGAGGAAGCTGATAACTTTGCTCATACGGTAAAGCTTTATCGACAGGGCAAAATTGATCATGATAGTTTTAGACGGTTTCGTCTACAACATGGTGCGTATGGTACACGAATGACTGATGACTATGCGATGGTTAGAATTAAAATTCCTGCAGGTCAGATTTATCCACATCAATTAGAAAAAATTGCACAACTAAGTGAGATGTATTCAATTGGTAGTGCACATCTATCAACTAGAGAAAATGTCCAACTGCATTGGGTTGTTCTTGAAGATGTTTCAGAAATAATGCATGGACTTGCCGATGTTGGGTTGACATCACGTGAGGCCTGTGGTAATACAGTTAGAAATGTTATGTGTAGTCCATTATCTGGTGTATGTAATGCTGAGGCATTTGATTCAACACCATATGCACTTGCAACTGCAAGATTTCTTTTAAGAAATCCACTGAATCAGGCGCTACCACGAAAATTTAAGTTCAATTTTTCTTGCTGTGAAAAACATGGAATGACTCGGATAGTCGATGTGGGGTTAATTCCTCAAGTTAGAGAACTTGACGGGAAAAAGGAACGTGGTTTCAAAATATTTCTTGGTGGAGGTCTTGGAAACAAATCGTTTGTTGGTCATCAGCTTGAGGATTTCACACCGGAAGAAGACATTTTGTACACATCAATTGCTGTTCTACAAATTTTTGATAGGATGGGTGATAGAAAGAATATGGCTAGAAACAGAATGCGTTATCTTGTAGATGAGATGGGTTGGGATAAATTCAAGAATTTGATTCTTAAACAGAGAGCAGTTGTCAGGACAACTCAATCTGTTATTATCAAATTAAACATCAATCAGAAACCAAACGAAATTAAAAGACCAATTTCGGTTTCCAGCGAAAATGGTTCAATACCTGATGGTTATGCACGATGGCTAAAAACTACTACCTATAAACAAAAACAGGAAGAGTATAGAGCTGTTTTTGTTACACTGGAATCTGGCGATATAACTGCAAATCAATTACGTGCAATGGCGGAAATCACCAAGGATTTTTCAGCTGAAGGTTTTGCACGAAATGGATTCTCACAAGATATCATACTTAGATACGTCCACAAAAGTGATCTGCCAAAACTTTACTCTAGACTACTTGAAGCTGGTTTAGCAAATTCAGGCTCACTTACAATGGCCTCGCCTGTTGGTTGTTCTGGTACGTCATCCTGTAACCTGGCTCTAACAAATTCTCATAGATTGGCAAAAGAAATTCAGCGTAAATTTTTGGAGTTAAAACTTGATGAGGACGACGATTTAAGGGATGCAACAATCAAGATTAGTGGATGTCCAAATTCTTGTGGGCAACATGAAATTGCAACCATTGGTTTCTTTGGTGGAGGTGCAAGAGTTGGTAAGGACATGTATCCTAACTACAGTATGTCTTTGGGTGGTAGATTTGATGATAAATCAATGCTTGGTGTTACATGTATGAGAGTACCTGTAAAGCGTACCATACCTGTAATCTTAAGGATCATTGAACTCTATAAGAAAAACAAACAATCTGATGATACTCTTTCTCGTTGGATTGATAGGATTGTACATGGTAATGAATCATCGGAAATAAAATCTGTTGAAGATATGAAAAAAATTCTTTCACCATTGGTTATACCACCATCTAAGGATGATGATCCTGACTTTTACGCTGATTATGGAAGCGATACTAGTTATCATACCATGACAGGAAAAGGTGAATGTGCAGCTTGAGTAAGGAAACGACACAATCTATTATCAGTGTAGATTATCTTAGATCAAAAATCAATGGTGATTCTTTAAGATTAGTTGATGTTAGACGTGAGGAAGAATACAATCAGGGACATATTCCTAATGCAGTGAATTTACCACTTGCAAATCTTTTGTCTGGTGATTCACCAGAAAGTGCTGTGAAATTATTCGAAGAAATAGGAATTGGTGATAATACTGAAGTTATTGTTTATGATGATACATTTGGTGCACTAGCATCAAGAATTATGTGGACACTTCAATACATTGGTCACAAAAATGTTGCACTTCTTGAAGTTACTTATTCACAATGGGAAGAACTTGGTCTAAAAACTAATACAGAAAAACCAACTATTAAACCTGAAAAACATTCACTTAACTTGAATTCTGATATTATGGCTACAGCTGAATATTTAGAAAATGCCAAGGAAAAGGATAATGTTGTTTTAATAGATAATAGAGAGAGACTCAATTATTTAGAACAGCATATACCTGGCTCAATTAACATACCATACAGAACACTAGCAACAGATGGAAAAATTTTGAGAACAAAAGAAAGCATGAGGAACCTACTGAAAAATAGAGGAGTATCGGAGGATGCTGAGATTATAACATATTGTGGTAGCGTTGGTACTCTGTCAGGATTAGCATATTATGCTCTAAAATCAATAGGCATTCCAAATGTAAAACTGTATGTAAACTCATTCAAAGAATGGAAAAAACTTGAGAAACCAATTGGTAAACAGGAAAATGCAGCCTATTGGGATCTTTCAGCTGATTAAGGTTTTAGTTTCTAGCTAAATCACTACGAAGTTTTTTAGTAACAGAAATTTCCATGTTCTCAAACATAGATAACATTTTTTTCTTATTATCCTGTAAAAAGTCAGTGCCCTTATCCTTTAATCTTATTTTGATTAATCTAACTTCTCTATGTTCTTCCAAATAATCATCAATCATTTCTTGCCCACATTTTTCTGTATCAATAAATAGATTACAGTATTCAATTGTTTTTTCTACGTTTTCTTCTTCAATAGAGGATTTAATCAATTGAAGTGCTTCTGCAAGATTTTTGAGGCTTTTAGTTGGTTTTGGTAATGATTTACTTGGTATTCCTAACATTCCTCTTTTTATCGTTCCAATCTTATTTGCCATTTCTGGAATCAGATCATAGGTATCTATTGTACTCCACACTTGTCTCTTTTCATGTTTTACAACTAAACCTTTTTTCATTAGTCTAGTTAAACATTTGATTACATCCTCCTTATCTAGAAATGTCGTCCATACAATAGAACCAATTGTATGGTAACCCTGTCGAAGAGATTCAATAACAACAACCTCAACTATTCTTTTGAATCCCTCCTCAAGTCTCACGTTCATGAAATCTTTGTCTTTCACTGCCCGTTTTGCGTTTTTAACATCAATTTCTATTGAACGTACAAGTGCATCAAGTGATTCCGGTATTTGATTTAACATAGAAAGATAGCACGCTCTGTTATACCATGCCATGCCGAATGTTGGATCAGAATCAATTGATTTGTCTGCGCAATCAAGTGCCTTTCCATAAACTTTACGTTCATAGAAAACCAAACTTTTGAGATTCCATGCATCAGCATTTGTAACATCAATATCTAACACCTTATCATATGCTCTCATTGATTCTGTGTAATCTTCTAAGTGAAATCTTGAATATCCTAATTTTAAAAGAGCATCAACATCGTTTGGATTAATCCTTAGTATCATCTCAAATACATGAGAAGCGTCTTCCAGTTTCTCATCAGCCATGAGATTAATTCCTTTACTGAATAGTTTATTCCGATTAAAATCAGCATCAATTAGGCTGGTTTCGCTTTTTTTGGTAAGTTCTGTTCCTGTCTGTTTCTTTTTCAAATCAAATGTTCTTTTGCTTGGTTCCTTTTTTACCGATTTTTCCTTTTTTTCTTGGAAAAACTCCGGCATTTCATCTGATTTTTTATTCGGTGTGCTATCCATGCTATTTTCATTATGGAAATCGATCTAGTTAAAAACTCTTTCACAAAATGGGCATTTTTTCACCATAAAAAATATAAAAATACCTCAACTTGCGACGAATAACAATGCCTAAAGGAATAGAAATTTCTGGTAAATCACCATTCGGTACATCCTCTGGCGTCTATGAGGTCATAATTTCTATATCTGAAAATAAGCCATCTGACACTAGTATAGAAAACAATTCGTTCAATCCCTTATGGAAAGATAATTTTCATCTTAGAGTTTCTGGAGACCAATTTTCTCAAGTTCTAGGTAGTGGTTCTAATCCAATACCTGATAATGTTTTTGACTTAGAGTACGTATGGATTGTAATCCAGGATCAATTTTCTCCTGTCCACACGTCATTTCAATTTAATATTTCACCAACTAGCAAACCTGTGTCTACATCACAAGAAAAACCCAAACGTGTTGACACTTCAAGTGTAAAAAAAATTACAACAAAACCTGGTAGACCTGGTCCTCCAGGTGGTAAGGGTCCAAAAGGACCATCAGGGTATCCTGGTATAAGGGGTGACAAAGGTGGAAGAGGAGCAACTGGTGATCAGGGAGACAAAGGAGACAAGGGTATTCCTGGCTCTCAAGGTGAAAAAGGTAAGACTGGTCCTGCTGGTGATAAAGGTGATAAAGGAATTACTGGACCTCCTGGTGACAAAGGTCCAAGGGGTACAACAGGTCCTCCTGGTGATAAAGGTGACAAAGGTGTTCAAGGTAAGATTGGTGACAAAGGTCTTACTGGTACAACAGGTCCAGTAGGTGACAAAGGACCACAGGGACCACAGGGTCCACCTGGCGGTAAGGGTCTAACTGGAATTCCCGGTCCACAGGGAGATAAAGGAACGAAAGGTCCGATGGGTCCAATAGGTGAACGTGGTCCTACAGGAAAACCTGGAGAGTCTGGTCTTCAAGGACCACAAGGAATTCAAGGTCCTCAGGGCGAACGTGGTCATTCTGGTCCACCTGGCCCACAAGGAGAAAAGGGAACTATCGGTGATAAGGGAGAAATGGGAGAACGAGGTCCAAGGGGTCCACCTGGTGCTCCTGGAGAAAAAGGTGGTCAAGGCGGAATGTCCGAAGAGAACAAAAGAATACTCAAAGAGTTGTTAGAGTTACTTGCATCAAAAAATATTATTTCAACTGAAGAGCAAATCAAACTTACTAGTTATCTATACTAATTTTTCTATAAAGAAAAAACTATTTCATGCTCCCTTAGTTTTTATAATTGTTAAAACATCCTCGTCAATACACTTTTACCCCAAACAAGCCCATATCTGAAATCCTTCCTAAGCTTCCTATGTAATTTGTTACATACATCTAAAACAGTATTATCTTTTCTTATAATTAATGGCTCTTTGTAATCTGTTTTTCCACCCTTTGGACGCATATAGATTCGGATAAACTCTAATTCATCATAAATTCTATCTCTCAGTTCTGCAATGTTTTGTTCAGCATCAGCAGAAACCGGAATGAATTCAGTCTTGAGTTTTTTTGAAACCTTTTTGAGAAATTTTTTATCAACTAAATCTATTTTGTTCAGAATTGTGATTGATTTTGCATATGTTTTATTTCCAGTAAGAAAATCGACTAATTGCTCAGAATCAATATCCTCACGAATTACTACACGTGCGCTCGTATATCCATAAACGTTCAATATGTCTTTAAGAAGTTTTTCTGACATTTTCTTTAATTTAACTTGCTGTGCAACAGCAATCCCGCCAGTCGTTGACTTTTCTATTACGATATTTGGTGGTTTCTGGTTGAGCCGTATTCCAATATTTGATAATTCATTTATGAGTACATTTTCATGATATGGTTGGAACACATCAAGAACCAATAATACAATATCGGCACTTCTAGCAACTGATAAAATTCTTTTTCCAAGACCCTTTCCACTTGATGCTCCCTTAATAATACCAGGCAGATCAAGCATCTGAATTTTTGCTCCACGATAATCCAAAATTCCAGGTACTACTGTCACTGTCGTAAATTGGAATGCACCAACAGATGATTTTGAACCAGTTAAAGCATTAAGTAATGTTGATTTCCCAACGCTGGGAAGACCAATAAAAACAACTGTAGCATCACCGCTTCTTCTAACATCAAACCCATCTGATTTTTTAGAACTTTTTTTAGTTTGAACTGCTTCCTGCTCTCTTTTCAGCTTTGCAATTTTTGCTTTTAATAGACCAATATGGTGTTCTGTAGCTTTGTTCAGTTGCGTCCGTCCTATTTCATCTTGAATTGCTTTGATCTTTTCAGGTATTCCCATAATCTTTCGCTAACGTTTCAGTTATTATGCTCTATGATTCAAAAAGATCTATTGAAGAAGACATTTGCAGTCGATATTGATGGTACGATCACACTTAATGGAATGGGAACAATTCATCTTGAGACATTGTCTAAATTGCGCTCACTGAAGGATGACGGTCATAATGTAGTTCTTGTAACTGGGAGATCTTCTATTGAAGGATATTTACTCTCAATATTTGGTGGATTAACACATTTGGCAGTCGGAGAAAATGGTGGATGTATAACTTTTGGTGATAAAATTCAACACAAACTGCTTGGGAATAAGGGTGAATGTGTTCATGCACTAGCAACAATTCAATCTAGACTTGATTCTGAAATAAAAGAGAAGCCAGTTTTTCCTAGGATGACTGAGATAGTCTTAGAACGAACTTTTGATATCAAGCAAGCCCAGAAAATTATTGACATGGATAATCTCAATGTGTCCTTAACTGACAGCGGTTATGCTTACCACATAAATTCTATGGGTATTGACAAAGGCTCTGGATTTTTGGAGGCATTAAAAATGCTGGAAGTTGATATCAACGATACAATTGCAATCGGCGATAGTGAAACGGATGTCCCACTATTCAAAGTAATCAAAAATAACATTGCAGTATCTAACTCAACCGAGAACCTGAAGCAATTGGCTAAAATTATTACAACCAAAAAATCAGGAGAAGGTGTCCTTGAAGGGTTAGATATGATAGCATCAGATCTTAGATGAAATATGGCATTTCTTGATATCATAAACCAAGTCAAAGATAATACTTCAAGAATTATTCGTGAAAAGGGATATGATACAGTCAATTTCGTTGTAGAATATTCTAAGAGTGGATTTGGAGATATTACATGTAATGTTGCCTTTTTGCTTGCAAAGAATTTGAAAAGAAATCCACATGAAATTGCTCAAGAATTTGTTGATGAATATGAACTTGGAAATGATTTAGAAAAAGTTGAAGCACATAAAGGTGGATACCTTAATTTCTTTATTAATAATAATTCATTCAATAATTCAGTTTTACCCAAATCACTAGAGGGGAATTATGGCAGTGTTGACATTGGAAAAGATTCCAAGATTGTTATTGAGCATACATCTGTTAATCCAAATAAGGCATTACATATTGGGCATTTGAGGAATGTCGTAATAGGTGATTCAATCTCTCGAATTCTTTCAAAGGTAAATTATGATGTTAATGTTTTGAATTATGTTGATGATTCTGGTCTTCAGGTTGCTGATATAATTGTGGGTTTTAAGTACGGAGGATTTTCTGATGGAAAGACATTGACCAGGAAAATATTATCTGATCAACTTGATACAGTTTGGAATCTTGGAGCGTCATATGATTGCTTAAATTTTGAATCTGAAATCCTGCATTCAAAACTCTGGGAAAAAATATTCGAGAAGATGAAATCTGAAAATCTTGTACGACTTGAGGATCAAGGTGAGAACGCTGGCTGTTGGGTGCTGCCAATTGAAGGCGAGGATGATAAGATAATTGTGAGAAGTAATGGAGTTGCAACATATGTTGCAAAAGATATACCATATGCAGCTTGGAAATTAGGCGCATTAACAGACCCATTCAATTATGCAGAATACACTACACAACCAAATGGGAAAATATTGTATAAAACAACTCTTGAAGAAACAAAGATACAAAAACAATCTTTTGCTGCTGACAGAGTAATTACAGTTATCGATAACAGACAGACTAATCTTCAAAAAATTGTCACTAACTTAATGTCAAAATTCAATCCGGAAAGTTCATACGTGCATCTTGGTTATGAGGCAGTCACACTAAGCTCTGAAACTGCTAAGATCTTAGGTAATACAACTGATGGAAAAGATGTACAAATGTCAGGAAGAAAGGGTCTTTACATCAATGCAGACGAAATTATCACGAAACTTGAAAAACATATTTTCCTTGAATCAAAAGAAAGGAATGATGATCTTGATGATGCATCACTAAGTGAGATAGCACATAATGTTGCTGTGGGAACTATCAGATATGAATTGATTAAGCCAGACCTTGGTAAAATCATTACATTTGATATCAATACATCACTAAAGCTTGAGGGAGACACATGTAGTTACATTCAGTATTCCTGTGTTAGAGCTGGTAGAATCTTAGAAAAGTTTGATAAAGAACCAAACTTTGACATCCAATTTGATCAATTGAATACTGAATATGAGATTAAACTCATTAAGCAAATTGGATTGTTTGAAGTTTTTGTTAACGATGCAGCAAAAAATTATTCCCCAAAAGTTATTGCGAAATATTGCTATGACCTAGCTGTTGCATTTTCCTCATTTTATGAGCATGTTAATGTCTTGAAGGCTGATACACCTGAGTTGGTTAATGCAAGAATGTGTCTAGTATTATCATTCAAATTAACTCTCGAAAAGTCGCTTGATTTGATTGGAATCATAGCACCGAAGCGTATGTAGATAGATTATTACATATAACCAAATTCAGTATCTAATCTGATGGGCAAAATAAAGCAAAATAGTTATGTCTTATTCTTTTACAATGACTCAAAAAAATGGCTGGTTAAAATTGCAAAAAATGATCAACTTCATACTCATATCGGCGTGATAAAGCATAGTGATGCAATTGGTAAGGAATATGGTTCTAGACTTGTTACAAACAAGGACAAGTATGTGTATCTTTTTGAACCAACCATACATGACTTTGTGATGAAAATACAACATGGAACTCAGATAGTGTACCCAAAGGATTTGGGTTACATTGTTGCGAGAACTGGTCTTACTAGTGGTCAAAAGGTTGTTGAGATTGGAACTGGCAGTGGTTCACTAACATCATTTCTAGCTGGAATAGTAAAGCCACGAGGTCATGTGTACACATACGATGTGGAACCAAAATTTATGAAAATTGCTGAAAAAAATATCAAAAAAGCTGGAATGTCAAAATACATTACAATGAAAGAATTTGATTTTAAGAAAGCAAAAAAATTACCACATTCAGAGATTGATCTTGTCGTTGTAGATCTTGGTGATTCTTGGAGTGTAGTTCCACAGGCACGAAAAATGTTGAAGGGAAGTGGTGGCTTCATAGCAATCTGTCCCACCATGAACCAACTTGAAAAATTAGTTCATGTTTTAGTGCAAAATGAATTTTCTGATATTGAATGCACTGAACAAATTCTTCGCCATATTGAAGCACGAGAAGGAAAGACAAGACATTCTTTTCGGGGAATTGGGCATACAACATATCTTGCCTATGCCAGAAAATCATTCTTCGATAAAAAACCTGCAAAAAAATCACGAAAGGTTAAGACTAAAACCACCAGTAAAAAGAAAGTTTATTCATCAAAAAAGTAAGTGTGTATATTGTCAAGTATCATAACATCAAAACTAGTAAAAAAGTTCATTCCAGTACGGAAATTATCTTCGAGAAAGGGTGACAATGGTAAGGTCTTAGTTCTTGGTGGGAGTTACATCTATCATGGAGCACCAGCACTTTCATCACTTGCTGCATTAAAGACAGGTTCTGATCTTGTATACACATGTGTTCCAAAAATTAATGTACAATCTACCCGTTCTGTTTCACCAAATCTTATTGTAATTCCTTTGGCTGATTCTAAACTTACACGTGGCGCGGTTAACAAACTATTAGGTCAGATTCCTGTTGATCTGGATTCTGCTACTATAGGCATGGGTCTTTCAATTCAGGATCCTGAGGCACTAAAACTGTTAGTTAAATCATTACTAGACAGAGACGTTAGGATTTCACTTGACGCAACAGCATTAGTGAATTATATTCTTCCACTTTTATCTGGGAAAAACGTAGTTGTTACTCCACATGCAGGCGAATTCAAAAAAATGTTTGGGGAAGCACCACCAGAGTCAAAGAAGACAAGAATTACAATGGTTGAAAAATTTGCAAAGAAGCATTCTATTACGATTCTTCTAAAGGGTCCAATTGATATAATCTCTGATGGTGAAAAAACTTACCTGAATCCAACAAACACGCCTGGAATGACTGTTGGTGGAACAGGTGATGTTCTTTCTGGCATTATAGCGGGAATGCTTGCACGCAACAGGAACACATTAGAATCTGCGGTGACTGGCGCATATTTTAATGGTCTTGCTGGAAAAATGACACAAAAGAAACTTGGACCTCATATGACAGCAACTGATTTGCTAGATGCATTGCCTATTGTGATGAAATCATTTGATAAAATAAAATGAGTATGAAAAAAGTTCTGCAACATGTTGATAAAAACATGAATGTACTTGTTAAAGATCTACGCACATTAATACAACAACCAAGTGTTTCCGCTAAAAATCAAGGAATAAAAAAATGTGCAAATCTTGTAAGGAATACCTTAAAAAAATCTGGCATAAATGCGGAAATTCTGACAATGAAAGACTATCCACCAATTGTATATGGTGAGGTGATGTCAAAGAGAAATCCAAACAAGACTTTGTTATTCTATAACCATTATGACGTACAGCCAGTTGAACCCATTGAACTTTGGGATGATGATCCATTTAGTGGAAAAATAAAAGGAAATAGAATCTATGGAAGGGGTTCATCTGATGATAAGGGCGAGATGATTACACGAATAAGAGCAATTACATCATTTCTAAAAGTTACAGGAGATGTTCCATGTAATGTAAAATTTGTTATCGAGGGTGAGGAAGAAACCGGAAGTGCACATATTGAGGAATATCTAAGAAAATATAGAAAGAAGTTTTCTTGTGATGGTGTGATATGGGAATTTGGACATGTTGATAGTAAAAACAGACCAATCATAGATCTTGGGATGAAAGGATTATTGTATGTTGAATTAACATTGAGAGAATCAAAGATGGATGCTCATTCAAGTCTTGCTGTATTGATTAAAAATCCTGCTTGGCGTTTAACTGAAGCCATAAAAACACTGCGTGATTCATCAGGGAAAATCTTGATCAAAGATTGGTACAAGGAAGTACAACCTCTCAGTAAATCTGATATCAAAATTCTCAAAGAATTTCCATTTGATGAAAAAGAATTCAAAAAAGAATATGGGGTTAAGAAATTTCTGGGAAACAAAACTGGGCTTGAGACTAAAAAATCTCTAGTTGCCGAACCGACATGCAATATTGCTGGTATAATCTCTGGTTATTATGGTGAAGGTGCAAAAACTGTTCTACCAGCAGAGGCACGTGTAAAAATTGATTTTAGATTGGTGCCTAAAATGAATCCCAAGAAACAGGCTATGAGATTAAAACGTCATCTTAGGAGTAAGGGATTTGGTGATATTGAAATTAAAATATATCATGGAGAGGCTGCAGCAAGAACAAATCCTAAACATCCATTTGTATACAATGTTACAGATGCTGCACACAAGTCATTTGGGAAATATCTGCTAAGCATTTCTAGTGCTGGAACTGGTCCTATGCATGCATTTACAAATATTTTGAAGGTACCAGCAATTGCTATTGGGTCTACACATGTATTTTCACGAATTCATTCTCCAAACGAGTTTACACGTATTGATCTACTAAAAAAAGCCACAAAATGCATGTGTCTTATCTTGAATAACTTTGCTAGATCTAACTAGTATTTTGTAAATATGTTATCGCAAGAACTTTTATTCTCCCGAGAATCCACTTGATCTATGACTGCAATGTATATGCCAGGTGCTACTGCGGTTGGCATTACATACAATGGTGGAGTAGTTTTTGCTAGTGAACGACGAATTGCCTATGGGAATTTCGTAGTAAGCAAGACTACCAAAAAAACATTTGTTATCACACCTCAAGTTGGTGCAGCATGTGCTGGTTTAGTTGCTGATATGCAGATTCTTTCACTACAGGTTTCAGCATTGGCTAAAATCAGAAAAATGGAAATTAAACGTGATGTTCCACCAAATACAGTCGCAAAAATGATGTCAAACATGATGTATGAAAGAAGATTCTTCCCATTATTGACACAAGTCATTGTGGGAGGAGTTGTTGGCGAACCTACAATATACACCTTGGATCCACTTGGCTCGGTTCTACCTGATGAATATGCAGCTGTTGGTACTGGGGCAGAAATGGCATTAGGAATTTTGGATCAACAGTACAAAAAAGATCTTACTGAGGATCAGGCTGTTGATCTAGCTGTCAAATCAGTCCGTGCTGCGAGTATGAGGGATTCAGCCAGCGGTGATAACATAGATGTTTTAGTTATGAATAAAGATGGGTCCAAAGAAACGACTCAAAACATAAACTAATCTTTGATTTCTTTTTTAGTTTCCCAAAAATCATCCGATATGTAATGCATGTTTTTTATAACCTCACCCTTGTTCGTGTTCTCTGCTTCCTTGCTTGACATTTCTGCTTTACCTACAGCTAGAAACTTGTTTTGTGATTCCTCTATGACACAAACTATTTCACCATTTTCAAAGTCAGAAAATTTCGTGATGCCAGGTCTCATCACATTCGCACCCTTACATACGAATTTGATAGCACCCATATCGACTTTCACATATGGAAATTTTTCTAGCACACCTATGTCATCCAAAAATGGCAGTATATTTTCTCCAATCTTTATAGCTGTTATTCCATCACCGGTTATTATGACACCTTTTTCATTTACATCATGAGTTTTGATATTTTTCTGTTTAGGTAATTCAATCTTCCATTGAGATTTGATTTGCTCCAAAATTTTTGAAGTTTCACTTTTTGATATTAGATTTGATTTCAAGCTTTCGTACTCTCATTTCTAATGTCTATCAGATCACGTAGGATAGAACTGGCTGTTTCAGTACCACCTGCACCACGACCAATAATTGTCTGTGTTCCAGAATGTTCTGAGGTGAATGAAATTGCGTTTAATGTTCCACTTACACATAATGGATCATCAGTAGCAATCTCTTTTGGTTCAACCTTCAATTCTTTATCACAACTTGCAATCAATTTAATTGCAGAATTTTTCTCTGCGGCACGTTTTATGTCATCACTATTTATTTTCCTAATCCCAGTTCTTTCAATATCAGGCATTGTAACCTTCATTCCCATTATCCAATTTGCTAAAATTACTAGTTTAGCAGCTGCATCAAGCCCATCAAGATCAAGAGATTCATCAGCTTCAACGTATCCCTTCTGTTTAGCGTCACCAAGTGCGTCATCGAACGACATTCCATTTGCCATGTTTGTTAAGATGTAGTTTGTAGTACCATTCAGTATTCCATCAAATGAAACTATACGTTCACCTCTCAAACTATTTTTTGCAAAATCTAAAATCGGTGTACCACCACCCACTGTACCACTAAAACGAAAAAGTACTTGATTATAATTTGCAAGTTCCATCAGTGATGGAAAGGCGAGCGCTAGTGGTCCTTTGTTTACTGATATTACATGCATACCACGTTTCATGGCATTAGTTATGTGAGTCAATCCAGGTTCAGCATCGTTGTAATTACTTTGTGTAGTCTCAATGAGAACTTCAGCCTCTAGTTCATTAATCATTTCAGTTCCTGATGTATTGTTTTTTGTTTCGGAGTATTTCTTTACAGAATTATGATTTTTTTTAGCATCAATTAATTTACTAATATCAAGCCCGGAGGAATCTATTGCACTACCACCTGTATCAAAGACACCAACTAATCTTGGTTTGAGTCCATACCTTGCATACAAATCTTCAGATCTTGATTCTAAGAGTTTAGCAAAGCTTTGTCCAACAGTTCCAAAGCCACATAGTATTATTCTCATGGTATAGTAATTCTCAATGGATTATTTAGTCTAACTTATCCAGACGTAAGGAGATGGAGTTTATACAATATCGTAGATTCGTGGGTTGTGGTCCGTCATCAAAAACATGTCCTAAATGTGCACCACATTTTTTACAATTAACTTCTGTTCTTAGCATACCATAACTTGTATCTTTGACAAACTCAATGTTATCATTATTTAATGCTTGAGAAAAGCTAGGCCATCCAGTTCCAGAATCAAATTTTGTTTCAGATGAAAAAAGTTCTAGACCACAACACGTACATTTGTAAGTTCCCTTATCTTTACAGTCCCAATAAATCCCTGTAAACGGTGGTTCAGTGTTTTTTTTTCTACATATACTATATTCTTCTGGTGATAACTGATCCTTCCATTCATCATCTGTTTTAGAAAATTTTTCACTCATTTTTTCCTTTTTTCTTCTGTTCGTTTTTCTGCTTCAAATCTTTCTAGATCATACTGATTCATATCCACAAATTTTATGATTTTTGATAGTGTTGGATGTTTTTTATTGATCAACCGATACATTTCTTGTGCAATTTTTCTGTAGTCAGCATGTCCCTGCGGTACTGTCCTTAACTCAATTAGATGTGTTGCTTCACGAAGATTGAATTTCATGTAATATGGATAGTTGTAAGCAAAATTTACAATGTATTGTGACTGCTCTGGAAATTTACGTCTTATTTTTTGAAAAATTGATTTTGTATGATACATACAGTCGTCAAAGTCCTTCTTAATTCCAAGCTCAATAATTTCACTTGGAGTATCAAATCCATGATCAGTTGTAAGTAATTGTCTTTCAAGCGTTAGTGCTCTATGTCTGTGAAGATCCCTGAACATTCCAAAGTTTGTGACAAGATCAAACGTGTAACTAGTCATTTCAAACGCTCTTGGTGGTCTATGCCTTCGATTTTGTCTTGCATTGATTAACTGTTTGATAATTTCAATTTTTGATTTTTTACTCATTCCTTTCACATTTTTCAGAATTTGGTCAAATGATATGCTAGGTGATTGCTCAAAAATTAATGCAGTAATAATACTGTTTATTGATCCTGATTCAGGCTCAAATTCGACTAATTTTACACTATTTCCAAGAATTGGTTTCCCATGAAAACTACTTTTCCACGATTTGCATGAAATTTTTTTAATGTCATTGAAATATTTTTGTAAGGATTTACCATATTTATCATTTGAACGACTGACAAATGATTTAATCATTTTATCCAGTTCATTCTTAATTTTAATGCCAAGTTGTTTTTCTTCAGCCAATTCAGAACTAAAAAGAACTGTCAAGAGATATTCAAATGCACGACCATTTCCAGTAATACCAACGTTAGTTAATGTTGATGCCGGTAACAGTCCACGCAAAACATCTAATGCTTTTGCTTTTGTTGCAGCACGGTAAATCATATTTGCTGATTTTATGTATTGAAATCTAAATTACATGATTCCAAATAATCATCTGCAAATTGTGATTTAATTAAAGTTGGTTCGCGGAAGAATTTGTATTTACCATTTATTTTTTTATCCCAAGCTACATATCTTGATGATTTTTCTAAATAAGATAGACCGATTCTTCTATCCTCAATTTTTTTAACAGCGATATTTGATAAACCTTCGATAGCAATTTGTGCACTACCTAATTCAGCTACAGAATCATCACCATATTCTAGTAACACACGCTTGTAAAATTCTTCCCCACGGTTTTGATTTTTTAGAAATTCATCAAGAAATATTCTACGCATTGTTTTATCAGTTCTACTATATCTTGACATGAGTGCACCACGATCAACTTGCTTTGGAGTTGTAATAACAAAAACAGAATCGTCAATGTTAGAAAAATGTTTTAAAAGTTTTTTTCTCTCTGATTCTGAAAATTTTTCCTGCATTGTTTACTAACCATCTATGGTGTAATAAATTATATTGTAATGTGAAACACGATCAGACTTGATCTAAAAATACACGTGTTTGTGTGTATTAGTTTCTGTTTTCAGATTTTTCGTCTGTTCCTTTTATTTTAATCAAATCAGATGACTTTGATTGTTGTTGCATGGTTTGCCATCTTAGCAATACATCCTTGAACCTATTTGCCTCATCCTCATTTTCAGTATACATTATTGTTGTAACCCACCTGCCATCCTTACCTGCTGGT
>LUMJ01000168.1_pt1 | contig 22086 bp, 20 predicted proteins | sample 729631 | NCBI WGS metagenome assembly LUMJ01 (sample SAMN03860266, study PRJNA289734) | marine metagenome | biome: seawater column; feature: ocean; material: water; isolation source: Red Sea water column Station 22 - depth 500m | place: Saudi Arabia: Red Sea | collected 2011-10-15 | depth 500 m
GCTGCACTCAAATGGTACAGCTCCATAGTAGACGGGGCCTGGGCTGGAACCGCATGAAATTAAATTCGTGGGGATCCCTCAGACTCTGACCCCATTTTTGCCTTTTTTATGGGGCAGAAATGTACTCTGCCCCCATTATTTGGTGGTTATTTAACGATGGTCATCTCTTCGATGAGGTTCGTTGCACCGTCAACGTATTCCATTACCCATAACATGTAGCGGCTATCTACATGGATGGTACGGGTTGTTTTCGGGTCAAAATCCCAATCAGAATTAACGCTCTCAAACGTACCGTCAAACAACAGGCCGATAAGCTCTGCTTTTGCGTTAAGCGTTGCTGAGCCTGAATTACCGCCTGTTGAATCTAAATCCGTCAGGAAGTTTACCGGCACGCTGTTAATAGCGTCTAACTTGTAAGGTCCGTATTTCTTATCTTCAATAAGCTCAAGCTGTTTTTGAGGTGAGTCGAACGGTGTCTCGCCCGTGTCTTTTTCGGTAATACCTTCAAGACGAGTAAACGGCTCGTAAATTAGGCCGTCTTTTGGCGAGCCGCCCATTACGTTACCGTAAGTGACGCGCAGCGTACTGTTTGCATCTGGATAAGCAAGGCTGCCCAGAGATTTTTGCCACTCAATAATGGCACTCATGTATTTAGGGCGAAGCGCAGCAGCTTTACCGCTTAGCGTTTTGCTCTTATCTTCAATAGCCATCTCGGTATCGAACAGGGCAACCGCAAGTTTAATGAACGGGTCGTTGCTATTTTCGAAATCAGCTCGGCTTGCAGTTAACCATTTCAAACGTTCTTCAGTATTAGTTAATGAAGTATTGTCGTAAAACGCTTTTAACTTCTTCTGAAGTGTTTTTCCGTCGGTATCACCATCAATGCCTACTGCTTTATCGAATGCGGCTACTCGGTTTTCTTCTGGCTGCTCTAGGTACATGCTAATCATTTTTTGCCAAACGGCCTGATCAACAACCGGATCAAAGCGGCGCTCAATACGCTCTACTCCTTCTTTAAGACGAATTTGATCGCGCTCCTGAAATCCAGATTCGCGCTCTGCGTCCGGCTTTTCTTTTTCGATAGCATTGCGATAAAGGGTTTGGGCTGACGACAAGAGTTGTGCACGACTTAGGTTGTTGTACCAGAAGTTTTGCTTGTTCATTTGCATTTGTTCAGCACTAACCGCATCGAGATCGGCAAGTGCTTGCTTCATTTCACTCTTACCGTTTTTATCAAGCCATGCAGCTAGTTGCTCTTCACGTTCAGCGCGACGTGGAACAAGGCCAACGCGTTTAGCGCCAGAAAGCTGGCCCAACGTATTTTTATGGAAGTTATTAAGACCCGCTAACAAAGCTTCATATTTTATACGCGCATCACTGCCTTCTTCAGATGCACTTTCAATAGTTTTAATCCACGCATCTACCAGTTCAAGGTAAGTGGGATATAGCCAATCAAACGTGTACGACACTTGTGATAAACGCGCATAGCGGTTAGTAGAGCCAGGGTATCCCGCTGCCATAACAAAGTCGCCGTCTTCAAGTCCAGCTGCCGAAACTTTTAAGAAATGCTCCGGTTTAAATGGCACGTTCTCTTCGCTGTAATCAGCTGGTTTACCGTCTTTACCCACGTAAGCACGGTAGAACGAGAAGTCGCCCGTATGGCGAGGCCACATCCAGTTATCTACATCACCACCGTATTTACCAATTGAATCAGCAGGCGCGTAGGCAATACGCACGTCACGGATTTCCATTTGCTTAATTAGCTTGTATTCAAGGCCTTGGAAAAACGAAGGTACAGAGCAGCGGAAGCCCGCTTCAGACTCACACTCTGCAATTAACGCTTTGCGGTTTGCTTCAATGAGGTCGTAGCGCTCGCGGCCTTGAACGTCATCACTGATGCCGCCAATGACTTTGTCGGTTACATCAGAAAAATCGACCGTAACGAACATGCGTGTACCCGGCGCGGCGGGCAGTTCTTCACCGATTTCTTTCGCGAGAAAACCATCTTTTAAATAGTTGTTTTCGGGAGTGCTGTTATATTGAACAGAACCGCGCGCGCAGTGGTGGTTAGTAACGGCCAAGCCCTTGTCAGAGACAAACGATGCTGAACACCCACCAAGTGACACTATCGCGCCCATTGGGAACGCGGTTAGGTCGTTAATACTACTAGCAGGGATTGCTAATCCTGTTTCTTTTAAATCGCCGGCAATTGAAGGGAGTTGTTCTGGCGTGAACATGCCTTCCTTAGCATTTACTTGCATCGCACTGCCAATTAAAGCGGCAGAAAGACAAAATACACTTACTTTAGACATGGGGTATCCTTGTTCTTGTCGTTAATCTTATTGTTATAAGTCAGTCTTAATAAATACCAAGTTAACGTAGACGTCAACATTGTTACAGTGTAACGATTATTCCCATTTCGCCCTAAGAAAAAGCGTGGGGTGTAAGGAGGAAATTAGTTAAGAAGTGTAACTAACTGCCATTAACAGCACGATAGGGCTGTTTATCGCAGAAATAGGAAAGCGAGAAATTTGAAGGTAATAAAAAAGGCAGGTATGAAACCTGCCTTTCGCATCTTAAAAATCGTTAGTTAATGCTTAAAGCACTGACACCAATGCTTTGGCGAGTGTTTCTACGTTTTCCTGATTAATACCCGCAATGTTTACGCGGCTTGAGTCAACAAAGTAAACACTGTGCTTTTCACGTACTTCGCGCACTTGCTCTGGTGTGATACACAAGAACGAGAACATACCTTTTTGGTCGTTTACGAAGCTAAAGTCTTTAGGCGAACCATTATCGTGAAGGTTTTGAACTAGCATTGCACGGAGTGATTTCATGCGATCGCGCATTTCGTTCACTTCAGATACCCATTCATTGTTAAGTGCTTCGTCAGCTAGGATAATGTCTACCAACGCGCCGCCGTAGCTCGGTGGCATAGAGTAGATGCCACGTGCGATTGACTGAATTTGACCCTGTGCAATTTTACGGGTAGCTGAATCTTCAGTAATGATGGCAGCTAAACCAACACGTTCACGGTAAAGGCCAAAGTTTTTAGAACAAGAAGCTGCAACGATAACCTCTGGTAGGTTTTCTACTAATAAACGCATGCCGTATGCATCTTCTTCTAAGCCTTCACCGAAACCTAGGTAAGCCACGTCGATGAAAGGCAGGAATTCGCGCTCTTTCGCGACTTCTAGCACTTCATCCCATTGTGCATTGGTAAGGTCTGCACCTGTAGGGTTGTGACAGCAACCGTGTAGAAGAACGATATCGCCTTTTTCAGTTTTGCGAAGTGTTTCCATCATTGCATCAAAGCGAATGCTCGCTGACGCTTTATCGAAGTACGGGTAGGTTTCTATTTTAAGACCCGCAGAGCCGATAAGTGGAATGTGGTTTGCCCACGTTGGGTCGCTTACCCATACTTTTGCGTTGTCGTTACAACGGGCAAGTAGTTCTGAAAGAATACGAAGTGCGCCACAACCACCAGGTGCCTGAACCGCTGCAACACGGTCTGCTAAAAGCACTGGGCTATTCTTACCTAAAAGCAAAGACAACATACCGTCGATAAAACCTTGGTTGCCCTGAGGCGTGATGTAGGTTTTGCTGGTCTCTGTGTCTAAAAGCACTCTTTGCGCCTTCGCAACACTTGAAAGAATAGGGGTATTACCTTGCTCATCTTTATATACGCCAACACCTAAATCGATTTTATTTGGGTTGGTGTCTTCACGAAAAGCAGCTGACAGGCCAAGAATTGGATCTGGGGCGAGATGGGGTAATACTTCAAACACGATATGTCCTCACGTTACGTTGGTATGCAAAAGAAAGCAGGCTGGCATTATGCCACCGATGGTAGAAAAAACGACCCCTATAGGTTGAAAATATTTCAATTAGTGGAAGAAAGAAAACGTAAACGAAAGTTTCATTTCAAAAACACCCTAAATTGAAAAAGAAAAAGCGCGGGTTTCAAGCGCTTCGCCACTATCTGAAAAGCGTCGCTCTTTCCAAGTCAGCGTACTGTTTTTATCGACTAAAAGAAGCGTAGAGGTACGTGTACCGTATTTCTCGGTTTGAATAAAAATGGAAGACAACGCCTTCTCCCATTCATAGCCTACGCCCGTATCAGGTAGCAGGTGATCGTCGGCTTTATTGTCACTTCGCAAAATATCAAATAAGTCATCGTCATTTATCAAGCTTTCTTTCGATACATATTCGTTTAATGCTGTTACACCTTGGGTCACTTTTGGCCACGGAGTGGCAATATCCGCGTTAGACAACCCGTACACGCCGCTGTCGATTAAATGGGTCGAATTGTTTACATTGTTGTAAACCTTAAGTGCATTGACATGACCAAATAGTAAATTATAGCCATTGTATTGGTGGCGCGTTTTTGCCAAGGTTTTAAGGTACTGTGACTGCGCAGTGTTCTCACTTTCTACTGGGTCGTGCTTCAACCAATTTGCCACTAATTCACCGCGAGACACCGCATTTTTATTGATGTTGTAAGGATCTCTAACATTAGTAAGCGCTGCCAGGTTGCCATTACGCGTAACACCCATCCAAGTACCATTAGCTTCTAAGTCCTGTCCGGCAAGTAAATGCGGGTGGCTTTTCCAGAATGAAGAAGGTGCGGTTGGTCGTGCGTAAAATTCATCCCGATTCGCAGCGATAATAAGTGGGTAATCGTCTCGCATGTTATTCGCGATAAACAAAATACACATAATTAAATACGGCCTTTTTCTCTATTAGATTTCACTACGTGACGCAATCATGAGATTGTTAACAATTGCGTTACATTTTGATTTTGATTACTCTTCGCCAAAACACGCGTTATACGGACTTCATTTCACAGGCGATATATGGGAATGAAGCTCAATAGGTAAGCACTATTCATTGCGGCTTATCGATTGAGGCCTTGGCAGATAAAATATAACTTGAACCACCAAAACGAAGTAAACAGAGCATAATAATAATGACAGAATCCTCACGCCCAAGCACGCATTCTCAATTGGCCAGTACCGTTTCCGTAGGAGAAAACATTCCCCGAAAATGGCCAAACTGGTTATCCAGATTCGCGGCGTGGGTACTAACTAAAAGAGGCTGGCGTGTAGAAGGTGAACTAATCAATCAGAAAAAAGCCATTCTAGCGGTAGCACCTCATACATCGAACTGGGATTTCTTTATTGGCTTGTTTGTGGTCTTCTCTTTCAAGCTGAATATCAATTTCTTTGGCAAACATACCATTTTTACACCACCTTTGGGTGCTATCGTTAGAAGGCTAGGCGGTATTCCTATAGAAAGAAGCAAAGCGCACGGTGTCGTGACGACTATTGCGAATAAGATTAAAGAGGCTGATCAACTGATCCTTGCTTTAGCCCCAGAAGGAACCCGTAGCCCCATATACCCTTGGAAAACAGGTTTTATGCACATTGCCCGTGAAGCTGAAATTCCCATACAAGTCATTGGGTTGGACTATGCAAGGAAGGCAATTGTATTAGGCCCGATTATTCAGAAAGTGACTAATATAGATGAACAAATGCAAACTATTTACGCGTTTTATGATACTGTTTGCGCAAAATATCCTAAAAATTGCATAACTAAGCCATAGTCAATTCTGTTGAAGTAAAAAGTATGTATTAATTTAAAATTGGTACACACTCGGCTAGGTCGCAAACATCTATATTCGGAGCTTCACCCGTGACAAAATTGGGATTCACAACCCGTCAGGTTCATTCTGATCGTATGCTAAATACCCCAGAGCATGGTGGTGTTCATAGCAGCACGTCTAACTCGGTTCTTTTTGAATTTAAAGATGCTCAGGGCATTATTGACGCGTTTCAAGGTAAGCGCGCTGCCCATGTGTATTCTCGTTCATCTTCACCTTCTGTGGCTGCACTGCAAAACATGCTTAATGATTTGGAAGGTGGTGTAGGTGCGCTGTGTTATGCAACCGGAATGGCAGCTATTAGCAGTTCTTTATTTGCGTTGCTAAAAGCGGGCGATCATTTAATAGTAAGCCAATACCTTTTTGGCAATACGCGAAGCTTTTTTGAAACAATAAAAGATTTTGGTGTACAGGTTACTTACACAGATGTAACTGACATTCAGCAAGTGAAAGAAGCGTATCAACCTAATACTAAAGGCGTTTACACAGAAACCGTAGCCAACCCTGTGACTCAAGTTGCAGACCTTCTTGCCATCGGTCAATTCTGTGAAGAGAAGCACATGCTATTTATGGTTGATAATACCATGACGCCGCCGCCTGTTTTTTACGCCAAAGACGTTAAAGCGTCGTTGGTATTCTGCTCCTTAACGAAATATATCGCAGGTCACGGCAACGTGTTAGGTGGGGCAGTTATCGATACTGGCAATTTTGATTGGCAGACGTTTGATAACCTGAAACCAGCGTATCAGGTAGCAGATACCGCTCAGTGGGGAATTACCCAAATCAAAAAGAAAGGTCTGCGCGATTTAGGCGCTACATTGGCTCCACAATCAGCAACGGCTATCGCTTTGGGGATGGAAACGCTGGATTTGCGTTTATCACGCAGTCAACACAATGCAATGCAATTAGCGACGTTTTTAGATAATCATCCCAAGGTATCACAAGTCTTTTATCCGGGACTTGCCGATCACCCTCAGCATTTCATGGCACGGGAATACCTAAACGGCGGCTACGGTGCGATTTTAAGTTTTGATCTTATCGACGGTGCAGACCCTGTAGCGTTCTTAAATGAGATGAAGTTAGTTATTTGTGCCACGCATTTAGGTGACAATCGCACGCTGGCGCTACCCGTAGCACCTACGATTTATTTTGAGAACACGGCAGAAGAGCGTGAGTTGATGGGGATTTCCGATACTATGCTGCGCATTTCGGTAGGTATTGAAGACACCCAAGATCTGATTGCAGATTTCGAGACTGCTTTGAACACAATTTAAACCGTATTCTTACTGTTTAAAAAATACAAAAAAGGGGCCTAGGCCCCTTTTTTAATTCACTTTATCGTTTTTTAATTTGCTTGGTAAGCAATAACCTGTACAAATGGTTATTGGTCAAAACCTAGCGTGATTTGGCCACGAATTTCACCACTTGGAAACGCATCTGAATGGAAGTTGGTGTACAAGCCACCGTCTGCCATAACACCCATTTGCTCGGCAGTTAGCATGGTATTAGCCGGAACCGACCACATGCCATCTGCACCGGCAGTTAATCCTAGGAGAACGCCACCATTCACGCCCGCTTCCCCTTCGTGAATATGCGCCATAGTTGCAGTCATACCGGTTACCGTTACGCTACCAGATAACGCGCCTGTTGACGTATTTAACGTGAACGCACCTGCACCGCTTGCGGTTGTGGTAACCGCTGGTACTTCTTGTAAGCCGCTGGCTATAATGCCGTATACTTCAATGTTATCAGGAGTAATCTGACCGCGGATCTCGCCGCTAGCAAATGCTTCTGAGTGAATATTTACGTAATGTCCTCCCGCGAGTAGTTGCGCGGCAGTAGCTTCATCTAGCGCTACACTACCATCAGTCATCCACACGCCAGCGGTAGTTTCACTTTCTACCAGTGTTACAACAACATCACCATTTTCTCCGGCAAAACCACTGTGAATATGCGCCATTGTGGCATTTTCAAGAGTAGTCACTGCTACCAGAGAAACGCTGTTATTTGTAGTATCGAACAGTGCGTAACCTGAACCCTTTGCCATTGTGTCGACCGCAGGTACTGACTGACTACCACTTAATGAGAAGGTAACCACAGCCGTAGTATCTGGAACGATCTGTCCACGCACTTCGCCATTCGGGTTAGCGGTGGTGTGAACGTTTAAGTACCATTCTCCGTTGGTTAGTGCGTCTAGATTACTCGGTGAAATGTTGGTTTCGGCTAAAACATAAGTACCGTCACCAGCGTCAGTAAGAGGGAAGGCAACTGGACCATTCATACCAATGCCGCCATCGTGTACGTGCACACCTGTAACGTCAGTCAGGCCAGAAACGTCTACGCTAACGCTAAATGCAGGAAGATCTTCATCAATTTCAACTACAGCCGTCGCCATAGACATAGTATTAACAGCAGGGACTTCCTGTGAACCGCTTAGGTTTACATTGTAGGTCATGTCAGCGTTGAAAGCCGGTGGAGGTGGTGCAAGGCCATCAAGAAGAGCGAGTTGAGGCAAATCGCCTTCCATCGCGCCATCTAGTGCGATAGCAGTGTAAATCTCACCATTCTCAAGCGTTAAAACGCCGGTTTCGATCGCTACTGTTTTGGTGCCTGTTGGTGTGACAGTGACCACATAATCACCTTCAGCAAGGCTTACATAACCAGTTTCAACCAAGTCACCTGTTTCATATGCTATATCAGCAAATGCTGGATCAACAGCATCAATTTCGCCGTCTGCAGTTACATAAATATCAACGTTACCTGCTGAAGGTGAAGCATGAACAATACGTACTTTCGCTTCTGTAGCAACTGAGCGAGGCAAATCAACCAATACATCTAACTCGGGAGCAGAAAGTACGTTATTCGCAATAGCGGTGTAAGACATGCCCACTTCTAAGGTTAGTTCTGCATCATCAATAGCAACAACGCTGTTATCACTATCAGCCACTACATCGATAAGGTAGTCGCCTGCGGCAACAGACACGTAGTCTGTGGTACGAGGGAACTGTATGCCATCGACCAGCACAACTTCGTTGTTTGCGATTACATCAACCGCTGGAGCGTCGCTGATACCATGCACTACGCGAATAGCTGCGCCAGCCTCTGCGTCCCATATTTTAAAGCTACCGTCACCATCAGCGGCAAGCAAAGTAACCGGAGAGTCACCTGTACCTACATTGTTAGTCGCAGCGATAAGCAAATCAGCACCGTCGGTTAGATTAACGGTGCCTGAGTCGTACACTACCGTTGTTTCACCTGCCGGTGTAATTCGAATTTGGTAATCGCCCGCAGGCACTTGAATCAGATCTGTAGCATCCGTAAATTCAGCAGTGACAAGCGGTTGCTCAGTGGTAATATCTGTACCCGGCGCTGTTACATAAATGTCAACCGTTGGCGCCATTGATGCAGCATGTACTATTTGCACTTGAGCATTACCAGTATCAACCGCGGTTTCCATACTGGTAACTGTTAATAACGATAGCGTGTCGTCGCTAACATTTCCCACGGCAAAAATATCGTAGTTCATGTCCGCTTCTAACGTAACATCAGCTTGTAAAACCTCAGCGTTTTCTCCAGGTAGAATACCTGTAACCCCGATATCGTACATACCCGTCTCAACTTCAAATCGGGATGATGCGACTTGGTAATCGACGCCTTCTAAGTTATTGAGGATGGAGTCATTAGCCGTAATGTTCACCATTGGCGCGTCAGATGCTGCGTGTACTACACGAACATTGGCGTACTCTGGAGTGGGGGCAGGCTCTTGTACGACATCATCGTCGTCATCCGAGCAGCCAATCAAAAACAGTGGTAATATCGAACATGCAAGGAGCGCTTTGGTCCTTCTCATATTTTGAATCCTCTTAATTGTGTTGTGGCAAACTCGATTACGCTGAGCAAATACGAGAAGATCATCCTCCTTGCAACATTAACGCAATGTAATGTTTTCAAAATTTTTACAAATACATTGTTAGTACAAATTTGTTCTACAAAATAGAACGAAGTCTTCATGTTTTTGATATTTTCATCCAACCTAATTGCCCTAAAATACGTTTAGATTATCGAAACAACGAATCAATGGAGTTCGGCATGAAAACAGTTTTAGCTATATTTTCCAGCCTTAGCGGCAGTCAGGGTAATTCTTCAAAATTAGCAAATGAGTATCTTTCAAAAATTGAAAGCAATGACTCTGTGCGTGTTAATCGTGTAGACGTAGCAGAACTTGCGTTACCACACCTGACAGGTGAAGAAATGCAGGCGTGGATGACTGAGGCTTCTGAAAGAAATGAATCTCAACACGCATTGGCGAAAATTTCTGATGACATTGTTGAAGCGGTCAAAGCGGCTGACGAAATTGTGTTGGCAGTGCCTATGTACAATTTTGGCATTCCTTCAAGTCTAAAAGCCTACTTCGATCGCATAGCGCGAGCAGGTGTAACTTTTAAATATACCGAGACAGGACCTGTAGGTTTGTTAGAAAACAAGTCAGCGACAGTGTTTGCTGCACGAGGTGGTGTGTATGCGGGTTCAGACTTTGATACACAAACGCCATACTTAAAACACTTTTTAAATTTTGTTGGTATCAGTGATGTAAAATTCGTTTACGCTGAAGGACTTAACATGGGCGAAGAGCAAGCGAACAAGGCTTTTGCCGAAGCAAGCGAAAAAATTATTGAACTAACTAATGACTAAACACACTAAATTAATGCAGTTAGCTAAAACGTAGGAAGTATGTTTTCAGCTAAAAGTGTGTTCCAAGTTGAGTGTGCTTGATTGCCCCGCGTATTACGCGGGGCTTTTTTATGTACGGTATTTATACTCGCGTTTAGTAAAACCCAAAAACGATATGAATACCGGTTGCCTTATTCGCTTTTTAGCAGTGCCTCTATGTCAGCAATAAAAGCCGGATCAGTAGGCTTTGTTGAGCTAGGGTAGTGGGTAATTTGTTTACCTGAACTGTCGATAAGGTACTTGTTGAAATTCCACGATGGCGCTTTGCCAGTGGCGGCTTTCAGCATACGGTACATGGGATCCGCATCTTCACCCTTTACCGAAATAGGCTCAAACATTGGAAACTTTACACCGTATGTCAATTCACACAGTTCCGCCGTTTTGCCTTCATCATTATCTTCTTGATTGAAATCGTGCGACGGGAAACCTAGCACTACAAAGTCTTTATCTTTGTAGTCACTGTACAACGCTTCTAAGCCTTCAAATTGGGGCGTATAACCGCAATAGCTAGCAGTATTGACTACCAGTAGAGTTTTCCCCGCGTATTCGTCACACAAATTCACCGTTTCTTGAGAATTGAGTTTACGCTTCATAAACTTAAGTACGCTGGGGCACTCATTCGCAAAGCCAGTAGACGTAAAAAAGCTCAGCGCAAGTAACGCCGGTATAAAACCTTTCGCTTTCATAGTGTTTTACCTCATCAGTTAATTTTTGTTATTTTGTTCAGGTCGACAGACCACGTTTCCAAACCATAAACGCAAAACGCATACGTTTGGTTCACTATCTCAATCGATGAACGTTAGCGCTTTAGTTATTGCTCTGCGTATAATGTTACCGTTTTTTAAATAACAACGACTTAAAATAATGAAAAAATATTCTTCTTTACTCATCGCGGCCAGCGTAACTTTTGCGTTGGGCGGATGTGCAAGCACCACTAACGAGCCATCTAACCAAACCACGTCTACATCGCTTCCTGCTGCCACAGTTCAGCAAACCGTTACACCAGCTGTAGCGCCCCAGAACAGCGTGCAACAAGGTGAAATCACACTGAAGCAAATTATGTCAGACCCTCAATGGATTGGCGCGTTGCCAGAGGCTATGGGTTGGTCGGTCAATGGCGATAAAATTGTTTTTGAAAAAGAAAGACAAGATAGTGCACTGACAGATGTATATATTGCAGAGCCGTCTGATCCTGCAAATGCCGTAAAAGCACCATTATCAGATTTGCACAAGTATCGTTTTGACGAACGTGTAGTGAGAGACGATGGTGTCATTGCGTATTCGTTCGAAGACAGTGTTTATGTGCAATTTACTAATGGTGAAACCGTGCGTATCGCGCGTGGCGGTAATGCGCTCTCAACGCTTTCATTTATGACTGACGGCCGTTTAATGGCGTTAAGCGGTAACAAATTTATTGCTATAGACCTATCTAACGGCACCCGCGAAGAATTGTTAAGCTGGGAGTTTAGCGACGAGCCTAAAGCGGTTGAGCCGCCTAAAGATTATATTGCCGAGCAGCAGCAGTCGCTGGTGGAATATATCAAACTACAGCGCAAAAACAGGCAAGAAAAAGATGACGCGCATAAAGCGTTGGCCAAAGAAAACAGCAGTGTAGCACCCACGCCATTTTACTTTGATAAGTCGCATCGACTAGCGGGTATCAGCGTATCACCTGCGGGTAACTTCGCAGTAGTAGCAACCACTGAAAGTAAGCCGGCTCGCGATGATAGCGATATCATGCCGCACTACATTCAAGAAGACAGCCGCATTGCTGCGAAGCCGGTACGCCAACGAGTTGCAGATGCTGAATCGGTGAATCACGTGCTGTGGCTGCTTAATTTGAAGACAGGTGAGAAGAGTGAGCTTAAATACTTTAATTTGCCTGGCTACAATGACGACGTACTTGCTGACGTAAAAGCTGAAAACGCGAAGGCAAAAGGCGAGACCTATGAAGTTAATCGCTTGCCGCGCGATATTACCTTACTGCAAAGCTGGTACTGGACTAAGCCTTCTATTCGCTGGCACAAAAACGGTAACGCCGTTGCCGTTATGCTAGAAGCATGGGACAACAAAGACCGCTGGATTGCAACAGTCGACCTAGAAAATAAAACGCTAGAAAACCAACATAGGCTTCATGACGATGCGTGGGTAAACTACCGTTTCAACGCGTTTGATTGGCTAAATGACAGCGAGACGCTTTACTATCAGTCTGAGCATACTGGTTACTCTCACTTATACGTCCAAAAGCCTGGCGAGAAGTCAGTCGCGCTAACCAGCGGCCGTTTTATTGTTGACGATTTAACGCTTTCTAGCGATGACAACTATATCTACTTTAAAGCAAACATGGAGCATCCGGGGCTTTACGAAGTTTATCGTGCTGATTTAAGTGACAATACCATCGATACCATGACTGATTTGAATGGTATGACAGACTACTCACTTAGCCCTGATGGTAAAAATTTGCTCCTAAGCCATAGCAAGGTGAATCAGCCACAAGAGCTTTACATTAAGCCAGCAAACGAAACAACAGCGGCAAAGCAAATCACGCAAAGCACCAGTGCTGATTTTAATGCACTTCCATGGGCGGTGCCTAACATCGTTGCTATTGAATCGTCGCATACCGATGCACCTATTTACGCACGAGTATATTTGCCGGAAAATTACGACAAGTCGGCACCAAATAAAGCGGTAGTGTTTAATCACGGTGCAGGCTATTTGCAAAACGCCCACATGGGGTGGTCTGGTTACTTCCGAGAGTACATGTTCCACAGCATGCTCGTGCAGCAAGGCTATGTCGTACTAGATATGGACTATCGCGCTAGTGCTGGCTACGGACGTGATTGGCGAACCGCTATTTATCGTCAAATGGGTACGCCTGAAGTGCAAGATTTGCGTGATGGTGTTAACTGGCTTGTTGAAAATGCAAATGTAGATCGTGAGCGTATTGGCACATATGGCGGTTCATACGGCGGCTTCTTAACCTTTATGTCTATGTTTACCGCGCCAGATCTATTTGCGGCAGGTGCAGCACTTCGTCCGGTAACCGATTGGGCGCATTACAACACGCCATATACGGCAAACATACTGAATACGCCTGATATTGATCCCATCGCTTTTGAGCGTAGCTCGCCAATTTATTTTGCAGATGGGCTAGAAAAGCCTTTGCTTATCAATGCGCCAATGGTTGATGACAACGTGTTTTTCCACGACACCGTGCGATTGGTACAGCGTCTTATCGAGCTTGAGAAAGAAGATTTTGAAACGGCTATTTATCCGGTAGAGCCACATGGCTTTGTGCAGCCAAGCTCTTGGCTTGATGAATACCGCCGTATCTATAAGTTATTTGAAGAAAACTTATAAGCAATGCCTTTACTTTAATCGCCCAACGTCTAAGAAGCGCTGGGTTGCTCATAAAGTAATAGGCATACAGCAAAAGGCCCAAATTCAATGAATTCGGGCCTTTTTTAAATCTTCACTTTTCGTTTCAGCACATTTTATCTGTTTTTAACGAATCAATGTGCGCAATAAAAATGACGTTATTTCGCTTTAGCTGTTATTTTCTTTTCGCCGTAATAAACATAAGTAAAAAGATTGCGATACCGGTAAGTGCGCCGAATAAATGCGCATCTACGGCAACTTTTGCGTCAATCAGGTTTGCAACTTGTTCACTACTACCGTCTATTTGTTCGTATCCCACTTTAATTGCTAACCCAATAAGTAGTAACCAACCCGACTTCATCTTTTCCTTAATATCAACACAGGCGCCCCATGCGAAAATACCGTGTAATGCGCCAGATAAGCCTGCGTACCAAATGAGATCTGGAGAGAAAAAATAAAGCCCAATACTGGTTCCCAAACAGCACCACACAAAAACTTTTAAATACAAACCAAGGCGATAATGTTCACCGTGGAGTGCCCACAATAACGCCAGACCTGCTAAATTTAAAAGGAGGTGATAGCCATTGGTGTGAACGATATTTCCGCTGACTATACGCCAGGTTTCTAAACCTTGAATGGCATACCTGTCGTAAGCCAAATAATTGCCAGACATGGGCTCAAAGAAAAACGCGACAACGGAGCATAGCGCTACAAATAAAGGACCAGCGCTATACTTAAGCGAAAACGGCAGTGACATCATCAGTGTTAGTTATTTTTGAATTTCGAATTTGCTGGCTATGATACAGAAATTGCCAACGCGGTGAAAACTGAAGTACATCTAAAATAAAAAAGACGACAGTAAAGGAGTAATTATGTCTTACATTATTACCGAAACAAACCAGCAGTGCTTAACCATTACACTTAACCGAACCGATAAGAAAAATGCGTTAACGCGGGACATGTACCAAGAAATGGCGAACGCCATATTAGGTGTTAAGAACGATGGCTCAACCAAAGTGGTGGTCATTAAGGGCGCGGGCGATTGTTTTACTGCAGGGAATGACATTGGAGACTTCGCACAGCAACAAGATCACGCTCAGGTGCCAGAAACAGCTGCGTTTATGCGCGCTCTAGCGGCGTGTCACTTGCCGGTTATTGCGCAAGTTCACGGGTTGGCAGTGGGCATAGGCACAACGCTTTTACTTCACTGCGATTTTGTCTACGCCACTCCAGATACCCGATTTGTTCTACCATTCATCAACTTAGGGCTTGTTCCTGAATATGCATCAAGTTATCTTTTGCCTAAGGTTGCCGGTCATATAAAGGCGGCAGAGTGGCTAATGCTGGGCGAACCCTTTACCTCTGCTGATGCCTATCAATTTGGTATTCTGACAAAAGTTGTCGACGCTCATGAAATAGATCAAACGGTTCAAACTACGGTAGAGAAACTCGTCGCCAAGCCTTCATTTTCGCTTAAACAAACAAAAGCGCTATTAAAAGGTGACGGAGAGCGAACAAACCAACAAATGAACGAAGAGTTTGATATATTTTTAGAAGCGTTGGGCACAACCGCAGCTCAAGAAGCGTTTGATGCGTTTCTTAAAAAACGCCCAATAAACCCCGAAAAATTTAAATAAGAGGAAGTATTATTTTGAGACGCAGTGCTTTTTTCAGAGCTTCAGTGGTAACTCTTGCATTATCTAGCTGTTTTATTTTTGGTGCGAACGCGAAGCAAACGCGTGAAGTTGGAGAACCAGAAGCGGCAACAGGCTACATAGAGAAAAAGGCATTTGAAGCCAAAGATTATATGGTTGTAGCGGCAAACCCCTATGCGTCTTGGGCGGGAAAGAATATTTTAGAAAAGGGCGGCAGTGCAATCGATGCAGCGGTAGCTGTGCAATCGATGCTCTCGTTGGTTGAACCACAATCGTCAGGCATCGGTGGTGGTGCATTTATCCTTTATTGGGATAACAAAAACAAAGTACTTCACACCTTTGATGGCCGTGAAACAGCACCGAAAGCAGTCAATTCTCATTGGTTTATTGAAGGTAATAAGCCAATGCGCTGGTTAGATGCCGTAGTAGGTGGTAAGTCAGTTGGCGTGCCTGGTGCAGTAAAAGCGCTAGAAATGGCTCAGGGCGAGTTCGGCAAGTTGCCTTGGAATACGCTGTTCGACGATACAATCAAAACAGCAGAAGACGGCTTTAAAGTATCGCCACGTTTAGCCAAACTTATTGCATTAGACTATCACCCTGGATTGAAAACCTTTCCTGCAAGCTCTACTTACTTCTTCCCAGCAGGCCTGCCATTAAAAGAAGGTACAGTAAGGAGAAATAAAAAGCTAGCTAAGACCTTAAGAGGAATTGCTGAAAAGGGCAGCGACTATTTACTAAAAGGCGAAGTTGCCGAAAAGATTGTTGAAGCGGTTAATAATGCAGAAATTAACCCTGGCCAAATGTCTTTAGAAGACTTAGCAAGCTACGAACCTGTAAAACGTGAACCTGTTTGTGGCCTGTACCACGAAAAACGCATTTGCGGTATGGCACCACCTAGCTCAGGTGGCGTAAACGTTTATCAAATTCTAAAAATGCTAGAGGGTTTTAACCTTAGTCAATACGCGCCGGATTCAGTAGAGTTTGCCAACCTGTATACACAAGCAAGTGCACTTTCATATGCCGATCGTGAGAAGTTTATAGCAGATAGCGATTTTACTAACTTGCCGTTTGCAGCCATGATTAATACCGCTTATCTTCAGCGCCGTGCTGAGAGCATTGCTGTTGATAAAGAGTGGCGTCGTAAGCGCGCGGGTAATCCGTACGCCGATGCGAATGTAGCGCTTGGTACATCAATGGAACTACCTAACACCTCACATGTCTCTATCGTAGACAAAGAGGGCAATGCAGTATCAATGACTACCAGCATTGAATTTATGTTTGGCTCTGGGATCATGGTAGAAGGCTTCCTGCTTAATAATCAGCTGACTGATTTTTCATTTTCGCCGACTAAAAACCGTTTTCCAGTACCAAATCGCGTAGAGCCTGGTAAGCGCCCCAGAAGCGCTATGAGCCCTACAATGGTGTTCGACAAAGAAGGGAACTTAGAGGTGGTTGTAGGCTCGCCGGGCGGCTCTAGAATTGTAAGTTATGTAGCTCAAACCCTAATTGGTGTCTTAGACTTTGGCTTGGATATTCAACAGGCCATCAACCTACCTAAAATTACTAATAGAAACGACTATACGGCGTTAGAAAAGGGCACACCAATAGCTGAGCTTGAAGAGCCATTAAAGGCACTTGGCCACAATGTTAAAGTGGTGGATTTAAACAGCGGTCTTCACGGCATTCAGTTTAAATCGGGCAAACTAATTGGCGGGGCAGATCCTCGTAGAGAGGGCATTGCAGTAGGGCGCTAATATTGCATTTGCCTAGTTAAAACTAAATGCAGCAATGCGTTGTTGCCTTAGAGAAAGCGGAAGGTTGAATATCTTCCGCTTTTTTGTTTGCGCTAGGATGTGTAAATTAGAATGGTCGGCACTTTCTAGTTTCTACTTTTAAGATACCTTCTACTCCATAAATAGCCATCAAATAGTAATGTAGCCCTCAAGGTAAGACACCGCTTGGCCAGAAATAAGCACGCGATCGCCCGCTACTTCGCATTTTAATGTACCGCCTCTTTTAGACGCCTGATAAGCCGTAAGTTTTGACCGTCCAAACTCTTTTGCCCAATACGGTGCCAACCCTGTGTGGATTGAACCGGTTACTGGGTCTTCAATGCCGCCGTTCGCGGGCCAAAAATAACGCGACACAAAATCGAATTGTGTTCCTGGCGCTGTTACTACCACATCATAAGGCGCAAGCGATTTTAATTGTTCGCTGTCTTGAATTACGCTTAAAACATCATCTTCGTTTGAATAAATAGCAAAATAAGCTTGGTTATTTTTTAGAATGCTTTTGGGCTTGATAGAGAGTCCTTTTAGTAACGCTTCAGGCACTTCACCGACAGGGTTGGGCATTCTATTAGGGAAATCCATCTGAATAAATCCGTCGCCTTTTTTAACGACTTTCATCATCCCAACCGACTTGGCGTAAAGCGAGATGTGCGGCAGTTGGTAGTTTTCGCTAAAAATGACAAACGCAGAAGCTAAAGTAGCATGACCACAAAAATCGATTTCCGTCACAGGGGAAAACCAGCGGATAGCGAATATACCGTTATCATCTTCAACTAAAAAAGCAGTTTCAGAAAGGTTATTCTCAGCAGCGATTTCTTGCATTTTTTCATCGCTAAGCCATTTTCCGGTGATAACCACCGCGGCAGGGTTACCTTTAAACCTTACGCTGGTGAACGCATCAACAACGTTAATTCTAATTTTCATAAGAACGCGCTTTTTTTAATATTCTGTCTAGTTCGGGTTTAATTGGCATTACCTTAAATGGGCTCACATTAGTACCGCCCGTATTTCCCGTAGGCACTAAACCGAAAGCGGTTTTTGTTGCAGCACCAGCTATTCTGAAAAGCTGACCAAAAACTTCACCAATTTTGCCTTGTTTCACTGCCCATAAAAGCATTTGAACGTGTACTTTTACGTGTAGCCTTGTAGACGCTTGACCAAGAACGTGGGCATTTTCCAAATGAGCGAAGGCTTCAGCCTTATTTCCGAAATTTTGATCATTGCGGGCTAATGCCAATTCCTCTTCAACATAAGGACGGATGTTTCGCGTAAAGATTTTTGCTTTCAACATGGTGTAAGCACCTTCTATTGAGGTTGATTTAAACCAAGATCTTTTTGCATTTTCTTGGTTAACCCTAACGATACTAGCTTAAACGACGCGCTTAAATAATATTCTAATTCCTCATCTTCGTTACTGTCGCAATTGTACTGCTGTATCCACTTCATTCCACGACTAGCAAGGTAGGGAGCAGGCCGATAGCCAGGCTTCTCTTCCAGAAAATAATAGTTTTGCTCAGACGTTTTAAAGGTAAAAGCAGGGTGCCCGTCCTTGCCAATGCTCCCTATAGCAAAAACCTTCCCACCTATTTTCCATACTTCTGAATTTCCCCACTGAACGACATGAGTAGTGTGAGGTAGTGCTTTACAAAAGTGATTGAATTCATCAATGGTCATATAATTCTATTTATTGAAGAGGCTGACTAGTGATTATTGGGCTTAGTAAGCATCTTAATAAAGGTTTGGTTCATATCGCTACCACTTTTTAAGAATTCATAGCTAAGCAAGTGGTCTGCGCCTTGATAATTTATGTGCTTACATTTCTTATCAGCGCGTGCATTTATTTTTTTACACACCGTTTCAGCCATTGTTGGCGATGGCCAAATCTCATCGTTTTCGCCAGTCAGTAATACAACACCAGCACTGATATTCTGTACGGGAATATTAGCTTCACCGCTGTCTGTACGGTTCTCTAGAGATTGTGTATAGAGGTCTAGCAAACCATTAACTTCGCCCGACGGGTTGAAAGGAACAAATGCTAAGTCCTTTCCGTTGTGAGTCCAGCTGGATCCAGGAACCTTGCTCCAATCTTTCAAAATGCCCGCCCACACAACGGAACTAGGCGCAATAGCAACCACACTATGTATACTTGCATCTTTTGACGCTAGAAGAAGCGACAATTCAGCACCTTTTGACCAGCCAACAACAATAATTTTGTCTGGCGTGGTTTCTGGTTGTGCTTTCAACCACGAGACAGCTTGATAGATATATTCAAGAGGTATTCGCTCTAACTCAGACGGTAAGCCATCCTCCTTAAAATAGGCTAAAGCAAGAGTAGGGAAGCCCGCTTCCACAATGGGCTTCGCGAGTTTTTCTGGCACGCCGCCCTCTGAACCGCCTAGCACTAACACGCCCATTTTGCCATCATTAGAACCGGGCACGTAGTAGGTAGCCGCCAATCCATCCTCTTCATATTTTAATGTCCGCGTTGAGGCTTCACATTGCGTTGATAAAAGTAAGAAAAAGAGAAAACAAGAAAGCACGGTTTGTGTGTTCATTTAATACTCGTTTGATTAACTTAAGATAAAAGGTTTACTAGGAAGTACCGCTTGTAATTTCTCTTAGTCAATTTTGTTGTGAGAGGGTAGATCATTGCATATATCGCAGTGGAGCCGCCTTTTGAAGTTGTAGGCACGGCGGACTGCAAAGATGAAGATGGAAATAAAAGCCCAAGTGGCTCCAAATTCCAACGAATAAAGGATAGATTGCCCCTTGAGGTACTGAACGCTAGAAAAAATGGCGCATAACAGGGGGAATGCTATTAAGTATTGTAAGGTCCATTTCTTAAGAGGCATTGTCATTCCTTTGATGTTTTCTAAAACTTAGGTTTACACCACTTTACGAGCCCATAATCTTATATTTTAAAGCCTGAGAAGGGACGTATCGTTGCGCTTTTGTTTACAAAACATACATGCTTTCTACTAAATAAGCGATACCTAGAGAGCAAAGGATGGTTAGAAAGTTGAAGGTTGCTCTTATAATCCATCTGAATTTATCGTAAGAAATACCCAATGCACTAAACGCAATAACAATTGTGCCCATAATGCCAAACCAAGGTGTGAAAAAGACAACAGCTTTCCATTTAACCACTGAGACGGCGAGGTCATGAAGCGCCCCGCTAATCAAAAATGTTGTCAAAACAGACAAGGAAGTTGGCAGAAAGGCATTAAGAGGCCTCATCACATTGCGAGATAAGTAATAGCTCCAAATCGGATTCCAATGTCGCCAAAATTGAGCGAAAGTTCTTGCGCCGAAAGAGCGGTACAGCATATTTCTCAACGAACGCTTCGCTCCCAAAGGCACACCGTTTCGTTGCTTAACGTACTTTGAAAGCGTTAACGAATTTTGCATTATAACCTCTATTCCGTTCGCTATTTTAATTAACTTCTACACGAACATCTGATTTCACCATTTACATACCTTTCACTGTAATCCGATGCTGGGCATTTCGTTCATAGGTGTGTTTGCGTTTATTAGCTTGTTATTTACCATTGTCATTCGTTACTGGTAGAGAGCTTTCCCAAGACACAATTGCAGCGAGAAAGTTTGAGAATACGATGACAAGCAGTGCCCCGCCAATGATAAGAAAACCAACCTTAACGCCATCAAGAGTGGTGCCATAAATTTCAGCGCTTTGGCTAACGGGGGGGAGGGAAATATATACTCAAAAGTTGTAGCGGCGATTAGTACGGTTGCAATACCAATTAAAGCAAATCCAAAATAAGCAAGAAAACGAGCAACAAATAACAATAGACCTAAATTACTAGGCTTTATATCTGAAAAAGGCTTTAGCTTCATAAAAATTCCTTTTAATAGCAAACTTTCCAATAATGAGCCCTAACATCCGGTGATTATAGCGTGGCGCACCTAGGGGAATGTGTGCAAGGGGGTAAAGAAAAATGCTTATTTGCCCGCTTCATTTCCGTTTAACGTGATGGCTGTATTAACGTTATCTTTCTCTTTGATGATTTTAATCATGCGGTACATTGAATATAAATACAAGCTTGGGAATATTGCCCCTATAAAGACAATTTGGCTACTTGAGACTAAAAACTCAGTATAGGACAAATCACTTATTCGATTTTTAGCAACTATCGAATCATACGAAGTCCATAATGCAGCCATTAATAAACCAATATGAGAAACTATGAAAATTATCAAACGGGCTTTGGACTTGGCAGCGGATTCTGCCCACTTTACGGGATCGCTAAATATGCTCATTAAAATTCCTTTTTACTAATAACGCTTTACTGCTAGAAGTAAAGCATAGGCTAAAATCCGATTAAATCGAGTGTGCTTTGAGTTTGTTACAAGCTTTCGTTCTAAGCGTCAGAAAGAGAGGCTTCCCATGATACGAGTGCAGCTTAACGAATTGAAGGCGTTGATCGCCTCTTAATGTAGTACGGCACAGCATCATCAATTGAGCTTATTCCTATTCCTGACTATTTCCCGGTAACTGAAATAGGTAAAAAACGGCGATAATATATAGAAAGCTAAGAACACATCTAAAGCAAAAAGCGGGTATATAAGTTCCGCTTGACCAATAAAGCCGCAAAAGTCCCATGAGAAGATAGTAATGCATTCATAAACTGAAGTAGACCAAACATACGCGGTAAAACCGAATAAAACGCTAATGATCACAAGACTTCTTAGCATTTTTAGATATAGCTTTTTGGATGGTTTTACTTTCAAGCTTCCTGCTCCAATTGTATTCGTGACGTGGTCAACCAATTTCACACAACCCAGTTAAGCCGCTTTTCCTAAGTTAGCCATGTCAGCCTCATATTGGTTTGGACTTTTGTAATCCAGATAT
>LUMJ01000371.1_pt1 | contig 22052 bp, 18 predicted proteins | sample 729631 | NCBI WGS metagenome assembly LUMJ01 (sample SAMN03860266, study PRJNA289734) | marine metagenome | biome: seawater column; feature: ocean; material: water; isolation source: Red Sea water column Station 22 - depth 500m | place: Saudi Arabia: Red Sea | collected 2011-10-15 | depth 500 m
GGGGATTTTGGGGTTAACATGGTGAACACTCCGAATTTCACTATGCCTATTAGATCAAAGCCCCAGACTTTCGTCTAGGGCTTTTTCAACAGTCTGACGCACAGAGCGTGCGTTTTTTTCATATTTAACGTTAGGGACTAAATGGCTACTCAACTTCCTCTAATGCTTTAGCAAGAAGCGCAGCTGGCTGATAACCAGGAATAAGTGAACCGTCTGGCAATACGATATTTGGCGTGCCGTTCACCCCTAATTTTTGGCCTAACATGTACTGCTCTGCCACTTTGTTTTTACAGCTTGCGCTAGCCACGTCGTTACCTGCTTTGGCTTTAGTTAGCGCTTTTTGCGGGTCTTTAGCACACCAGACAGATACCATGTCGTTGTAGTTTTCACTGTTTAGCCCAGAACGTGGGAACGCGAGGTAGTGTACGGTAATGCCTGCATCGTTGAGTTCATCAATCTCGTTGTGAAATTTACGGCAGTAACCACACGTAATATCGGTAAATACGCTTATCTCATGCTTTTCGTTTTTGGCCTTAAACGTAATAGACGATGATTCCATCTCTTTTACGCCTTCTTTGCGCAGCCCTGAAAGCGCCAGCTCTGTTTCATTACGCATTTCTTCATCAATATTAAACACGCGGGCCTGAAGCAGATACTGCCCGTTTTCACTAACATAAAATAAGCCGCGGTTTGTAGATACTTGGACCAAGCCAGATACTGGAGAGTCGGCAATGGTTTCTACATCCAACCCTAACATTGACGATAACTTGTTGCGGATAGCGGCTTCGTCAGCTGCCTGCGCGCTAAGACCCAGTAATGATCCCGCCGCAACTACACTGGCTAACAATACTTTCTTTACTGCTTTCACTAAATACTCTCCATTTTGCCATTTAAGCTCATTCTCGCTTATTGGCGTAGAATGCAGTTGCTCGACTATGTGCCCCATGGCAAACGGCAACCGCTGAAAATTTTCACACTTATTATGTCAGACCACCAAACCTAACAAAAAATTGTATTTACCATGCAAATTGTCTGTCTACCAACAGATTTTTACCCTTGCTACAGCAACATGCAACTTGGTGTACTTAATAAAATGTGAGGGTAGTCATTTTTATATAAATATACTCCATGTATCCTAACATAGACCGCACTATTTTATACATGCCCGCACTTAACCTCATCGTATGCAGTACACAATTTGTAGCATTATAATTTAAGGCTTTTAAGTCATTTAGCCTCGCGGGTGATGACTGTGAATTAGCGTTTGCAGACGCTCTGTCGCTACGTGAGTATAAATTTGAGTCGTCGATAAGTCGCTGTGGCCCAACAGCATTTGTACGACACGTAAATCAGCACCGTGATTCAAAAGGTGTGTCGCAAAGGCATGACGCAATGTGTGGGGGGAAAGGTGCTGCTCAATTCCCGCTTTCACCGCATAGTATTTAATGCGATGCCAAAATGTTTGGCGCGTCATTCTCTGTCCGCGCTTGCTTAGAAAAACCACATCAGAGGCTTTACTGGCGAGTATCGGTCGTGCTGTTTTGATATAGGTCAGCAACCATTCTATTGCATCTTCACCAAGGGGCACTAAGCGCTCTTTATTCCCTTTACCCACAACCCTAACCACGCCTTGCTGAAGGCTTATTTGATCCATTGTTAACCCAATAAGCTCACTCACACGAAGGCCGGTTGCGTAAAGCACTTCAAGCATACTCTTATCCCTACACTCAATAGGGTCGTCGGTAAGGGGCGCATTCAGCAAATCTTCAACTTGTTGCTCACTGAGTGAAGAAGGCAAAGCTTTGGGCGTTTTGGGGTTTGAAAGCGCGGACACTGGGCTGTCTACACGTACTTGCTTACTGATTAGGAAGACGAAAAAGGCCCGAATTGCGCTGAGCGCCCGTTGGGTGCTGCGCGTAGAGAGCCCTTGGTCGTGGCGATAGGCTAAATAATCCAGAAGCTGCTCAGTAGTCAGCACAGCAATATCTTTTACGCCTTGATTGTTGCTGAAGATAGCAAGTTTAGTGAGGTCGGTGCGATAGCTTTGTTGAGTATGATCTGATAACCCTTTTTCAAGCCATAGCATTTCGATAAAACCGTCGATATGCGCCTGACTCGCCGCAGGCACATAAGTTAACTCACGTTCAGTTTTTGCCATTTAAAAGCCACGCTTTTGCTTAATCAGTTCGTAGGCTGATTGAATATCTTGCGCTTTCTTTTTTGCAATTTCCATCGCCTGCTCAGGTAGCCCCTTAGACACCAGTTTATCTGGGTGATGCTCAGACATGCGCTTTCTGTAGGCGCGCTTTATTGTCTTTTCATCGTCGGATGCAGCCACACCTAATATGCGGTAGGCATCATCTAAACTTTGCTGCTCTGAATAAGCTGATTGGCTGTGCTGACGTTGACCTGAATGAGTTCGTTGCCCTGAGCCGGATGTAGAACGCTGCCTGAAGCGAATCTCAGCTTCGTACATTGAAATAAGATAGTCTAAATCACGGCGCCTGAAGCCCAGTGGTTTCGCTACTTTTTCAAGTACATTGTACTCTTCTTGTGAAAGCTGACCGTCGGCGAACGCGGCTTGTATAAGGATCTCTAAGAATACTTGAAGTATATCCCGTCTTCCGTGGCTGGCGTCGTAGAAACCTTTTAAGGTATCAACTAATGGAAAGTCCCGCGCTTTGCCTTCTCTGAATGCATCTTGCGCTTCACGACGAGCATCGCCTGTCAGACGCATTTCATCCATCAACGCTGTGGCTATTTGAATTTCTCGATCTGTTACTTTGCCATCTGACTTGGCAAGGTGACCTAGCGCACTAAATAGGCTGTGAAAGAAAATTGCCTGTTGCTTTACGTTATCCTGATCAGTAAAAAAGCGGCCAAAACCACCTAGTTGATTGAAATCCTGTCGGTAGGCTTTATCAAAAAAATGCCCGACCAATAGCCCAAGGATCGCTCCAGGAATTTTAAGAAACATAAAGCCGAACAAGGCGCCGAGGATTTTTCCCCAAATTGACATCGCGTCATACTCCGTTAGTGCACTGCAAAAAAGTCGATGGTGCAGTTATTTGTACACGCCGTGCTCAGCGCGATAAGTACATCATCATATCAAATGCTTACATTAATTAACTAGGGCTACAGAACCGTTTGACGATTAAAAGACTTATGAATAACCAACAAATTGCACGTTAACATTCACGCCGCCCCAGACGTTAAACTTTTGGTCAGAGTGACTTAAAATCAAGTTTCACTCCTTTATTTGTTCGCTGTTTGATAAGTAATGTATTTAAAAGTGCATTTTTTTGTCTGAATGGTTGGTAATTGTGCCAGAAGTGCTTAGAATTGAGCGCTTATATAAATTGTAATAGCGAGTGAACGCCACATTATCTCTTTGCCAAGAAATAATGTGCATAATCACTGTTTTTTTAAACGTTATGTCGAACTAACCGGGACGGTTGCCGTCTTACTTGGGTTTAAAAGCAACATACAACAAAACAGGCCGCCCATTAACGCATGAAAAACACCTGCGCCATGCTTGTTTCCGCGACTCTTTTGCCTACGGTCGCGTTTGCACAGGAAACGACAGTTTCAAATTCTAAATCAGTGTCAGAAGCAGCGCCTCTTGCATTCTGCTCAGTCGAACCTGTTACTTTCAGTAGCCAGGCATTAATGCCTAAAGGCCATGTAAAAGTTGAAGCCAACCGAACAGAAATAATTCAAAATACCGTCGCCCTATTTTCGGGAAACGTTGATATCACTTCAGACACCGCGGTGATCAGTGCATCACAAGCACAAGTTAACGGTAATGGCAGAGACCTTATTGCAAAAGGTGACGTAACTTATCAAGACACGCAGTTAAAAGTAGAAAGCGACGCGGTAACGCTTCGTTCAGAAGAAGAGCGTTTAGAGATGCAGAATACCCGCTATCAACTGACGGGTTTTGTAGGCCAAGGGGCGGCAAAAGATATCGTCTTAGACACTGACACAGGTATAGTGCTTAAAGAGGTAAGCTTCACCACGTGTCCTGAAGGTGACGAAGATTGGCTGATACGTGCCAGTGAAATAAGTCTGGAAAAAGGGACCGTTTGGGGTCAAGCCAAACACACCCGCTTCTATATTGCCGACGTTCCGGTGTTTTATCTTCCGTATTTTGCGTTCCCTGTAAGCAACAAACGTCAAACTGGCTTATTGTTTCCAGAGCTAACCAGTTCAAGCAGAACTGGTGTTGACTATACGCAGCCTTTTTACTGGAACATTGCCCCTAATTACGACATGACGATATCGCCGCGATTGATGACACTTCGCGGTGTGCAGCTAAACACTGAGTTCCGTTATTTAACAGAGCGCAGTCAGGGTAAGGCTTATGTTGAATACTTGCCGAGTGACTCAGATATCACTGATAACCCTGATCGTTACTTTTACCGCTTAGAACATCAAGGGCTGATTGCTGACGATTGGCTGCTTAACGTCGATTTCAACGGGTTAAGTGATGACAACTATTTAGTTGATTTGGGTTCTGACTATTACAGTCGGGCTGACACCCATCTTTATCGTAGCGTAGGCTTGAGTTACTACTCTCAGAATTTATCCGTCAACATGCAGATAAAAGACTTTGAGGTACTAGGCAATACAGCAGATAGCTATCGCGCCGTTCCTGAAATCAAAATTAACTACAACAAAGCCCTAGGTGAATATTTAGAGTTTAACCTCGACTCGGAGGTTGCGCATTTTGACAACACTCTGGATACCGCACCTACGGCTACCCGTTTCCACGTTGCGCCTACTCTAGCGGTGCCGCTTCGCGCTGCATGGGGTGAACTTGTGGCTGAAACCACACTGTTTCAGACGGTTTATCAACAAGACAACGTTGAAGGTACTAATTTAAAAGAAGATGTAGAGCGAACGCTGGGTCAAGCCCGTCTATACGGGGCACTTTATTTCGAACGAGATACGTCGTGGTTCAGCGATGATATGTCGATGACCTTAGAGCCCAAAGTGCAATATCTTTATACATCTTATGAAGACCAAACTGCTATTGGATTCTATGACTCGACCCCACTATTAACTGACGTTGAGGGGTTGTTTAGAGGTCAGGAATTCACTGGCTTAGATAGAATAAGCGACAACAACCAAATCACCCTTGGCGCGACCACACGCATGTTGGATAAAAACAATCGGGAACAATTTGTTCTTAGCGTGGGTCAGATATTCTATCTTGAAGATAACAAGGTCATAGCGGCAACCAAGAATCAAGATCGTTCAGCGCTCGCCGCTGAAGTTGATTGGCGCTTTAATAAAAACTGGTTCTTCCATTCTGATGTGCAAGTGACCACTGACACAGACAAAGTTGACTTAAGTAGTGTAGGTATTGAATACCGCCAAGATGATGCGCGCTTTATTCAATTAAGTCATCGCTATGTTCGCGATCTCAGTGGTGAAACCATAGATCAAATTGGTATTTCGGCAAGCTGGCCTATTTCTGAAAATTGGCAATGGGTTGGTCGTACCTACCGTGATCTTGAACGCAATAGAAGTGTGGAAACCTACGCAGGTATTCAGTACGAATCATGCTGTTGGGCAGTGCGACTAGTCGCACAGCGTAGTCTAAATAACCGTTATAACGCTAGCGGCGAACAGACCACAGACGATTTCGACTCTGGTATATCGCTACAATTTATTTTCAAAGGCATTGGGTCATCTGGTACTCAAAGAAGCATGCTTCAAGACGGTATGTTTGGCTATCGTCAGCCTTATAGTTTAAATTAACCCGCAGTTGAGCGCTCAAAAGCGCTTAAATGCAATCAACCAATAATAAAAGAGTGTGTATGAAGTTCATTATCCGTGCATTGATGTTAGGTGCCCTACTCTCGTTTAACAGTATTGCGCAAGAGGTCATGCTAGACCGCGTTGCTGTAATTGTTGACCAAGGCGTAATACTTGAAAGCGAAATCGATGCGCTAATACAAGACGTTAAACGCAACGCAGAAGCGAATAATCAACAGTTACCGTCAGACCGTGCGCTTCGTACACAGGCTATTGAGCGCTTAATCTCAAAAAGCCTTCAACTACAAATGGCAGAGCGTATGGGTATTCGTATCAGCGACCCACAGCTAGAGCAAACCATTAGTAACATTGCCGCTAACCAAAATGCGACCATAGAAGAGCTTCGTACTCAGTTAGCAGCAGAAGGTATAGCCTATGATGATTATCGCGAAGACATTCGCGAAGAAGTTATCATGGGTGAAGTTCGCCGTGCAAACGTACGTCGCCGCGTCTATATTACACCACAAGAAATCGATACCTTAGTTGACCTTATGGAGCAACAAGGTGCTGAGCAAGCAGAGTACCGCTTAGGCCACATTCTAATTGGTTTCCCACCAGAACCAACAGATGAAGATATTCAAGCTGCACGCGATCGCGCTGACAAAGTAATTTCGCTTTTAGAGTCTGGCTCTGACTTTGCTAAAATTGCTATTGCATCTTCGTCGGGTAATGAAGCACTAGAAGGTGGTGACATGGGCTGGTTAAATATTAACGCCATGCCTACTCTTTTTGCTGAAGCTATTCAAAACAAAGAAAAAGATACACTTGTTGGTCCAATTCGAAGCGGTGCGGGTTTTCACATACTAAAAGTGCTAGATACTCGCGGTATAGAGAAAGTCACCGTAGAAGAGGTTAAGTCTCGTCACATTCTTGTTAAGCCGTCGATCATTCTTAGTGAAGACAAAGCAAAAGCCATGCTTAACCGCTTCAAAGAGGAAGTGAAAAACGGCGACGCTGACTTCGCAGAGTTAGCTAAAGAGCATTCGGAAGATCCTGGTTCAGCCCTTCGCGGTGGCGAGCTTGGCTGGTCGGATCCAAATAATTACGTGCCTGAGTTTAAAGACGCACTTGCACAGCTTGAGCCTGGAGAATTTAGTGAACCTGTTCGTACCGTGCACGGCTGGCATTTAATTCAGCTTATTGAACGTCGTATTGATGACGCTACCGATAAGCGCAAAGAAGATAAAGCTTACCAGCTTATCTTCAACCGTAAATTTTCAGAGGAAACCGAGAACTGGTTACGTGAGATGCGTGATGCCGCTTACGTAGAAGTTGTCGACTCGTAACAATAAGTTATTCATGAGTACACCAATTAAAATAGCAATAACGCCGGGAGAACCGGCAGGTATCGGGCCAGATTTGATCATAAAACTGGCCCAGGAAGCATGGCAAGCGCAGCTTGTCGTGTTTGCCGATGGCGAAATGCTCAAAGCACGAGCAAGCGCCTTGGGGCTGCCATTAACGCTAATCGATTACGATGCCACTAACCCGCAAATTCAAGATGCGGGTTCGTTGTTTATAAAGCAAATAGATAAATCCGTTGACGTTACGCCAGGCGAGCTTGATAGCGAAAACGGGTTATACGTAGTAGAAACTCTGCGCCAGGCGTGTCAGGCAAATATGGATGGCGACTTCGACGCCGTCGTTACCGGCCCCGTACACAAAGGCATTATCAACAAAGCAGGGGTATCATTCAGCGGTCATACTGAGTTTTTTGCATATCAGTCCAATACCATTGATGTGGTAATGCTTCTGGCAACTGAAGGTCTTAATGTAGCGCTTGCTACCACGCATATTCCCCTTGAGTATGTAGCGAAAGCTATCACCCGAGAGCGTCTTCATAAGGTCATTCATATCATCAACACCGACCTTAAATTGAAGTTTGGCGTTAAAGAACCTCACATTTATGTGTGTGGCTTGAACCCTCACGCGGGTGAAGATGGTCACATTGGCACTGAAGAAATTCATACCATCATTCCGGCGCTTAACGAACTAAGAGAAGAAGGCTTAAAGATCACAGGCCCTCTACCTGCAGACACCATATTTCAACCCAAATATCTGGAAAATGCTGACGTAGTGCTGGCTATGTATCACGACCAAGGCTTACCCGTGCTAAAATATAAGGGTTTTGGGGCTTCAGTGAATATCACGCTAGGGTTACCTTTCGTTCGTACATCGGTAGATCACGGTACTGCATTAGACTTAGCAGGAACAGGTGAAGCCGACGCCGGTAGTTTCAGAAAAGCATTGGAAAAAGCCATCGAGCTTGCACATCATCAACAATGAGTAAAACACACTTAGGCCATACGGCCAGAAAGCGATTCGGACAAAACTTCCTTCACGATGATTACGTGATAGGCAAGATTGTTGCGGCCATCGCGCCAAAAAATGAACAAAACCTGGTAGAAATTGGACCCGGTTTAGGCGCATTAACAGATCCTGTTTGTGAAGAAGTAGATGCACTCACAGTCATTGAGCTAGACAGAGATCTTGCTAAGCGATTGAGACACCATCCATTTAACGGCAATAAGCTAACGGTTATTGAACAAGATGCAATGACCATGGACTTTGGCGCCCTTTCTAAAGAAATGCCAGTCAAAGACAAAAAGCTTCGCGTATTTGGTAACTTGCCCTACAACATTTCGACACCACTAATGTTTCACCTTTTTGATCATGCTCACTGCATAGAAGATATGCATTTTATGCTTCAAAAAGAAGTGGTAAACCGCTTGGCAGCAGGACCAGGTTCTAAGAATTACGGCAGGCTTTCCGTTATGGCGCAGTATTACTGCCACGTCATTCCGGTACTCAATGTTCCGCCGGGTGCCTTTAAGCCACCCCCGAAGGTTGATTCTGCAGTAGTGAAGCTAGTGCCGCATCAGGCTCCGCCAGTAGATGTTGAGTCTGTAAATACGCTTGAGCGCGTCTGTGCACAAGCGTTCAACCAGCGCCGAAAAACCATTCGCAACTCGCTGAAAGACAGTTTAAGTGAAGAGGAGATCCGTGAGCTAGGTATCGATCCTACCTCTCGCGCAGAAGTATTATCACTTAACGATTTTGCCACAATAGCAAACGCTGTGTCGGCAAAAGAGCACCAACAAGAGCAGTAAGTTCTCTATGGATGTACTTGATATTAGGGTGCGGGTGAAAACCCGTCACCTTCCCGACCACCTTCCGTCAGATTCAAAGCAATTTGCCTTCGCGTACCACATTACGATTGAGAACAATAGCGACCATACGGTGCAATTACTCAGTCGCTACTGGAAAATTACCGATGCAAATGGCAAAACATCAGAAGTTGAAGGTGATGGGGTTGTAGGCAAGCAACCTATCATGAAAGCGGGCGAGCATTTTGACTATACCAGTGGCGCTGTCATTGACACGCCGGTTGGGAATATGGAAGGCTACTACGTGATGGAAATGGAAGGCGGTGAGCGCTTTCGCGTTCCTATTAACGTTTTTCGTTTAGCCATTCCAAGTATTCTTCATTAAGGTGTCTATGTCGCAAGGTAACACGTACGTCATTGGTGATATACAAGGCTGTTACGATGGTCTTCGTCGCGCGTTAGATAAAGTAAAATTCGACGAAGCTACTCGCGGTGGGTGACTTGGTCGCGCGAGGAGAGGACTCGTTAAGTACGCTGCGTTTTTTAAAGTCTCTTGGTAACAACTTCAACAGTGTTCTAGGTAACCACGATCTTCACCTGCTTGCTGTTGTTAACGGTATCCGAAAAGCCAAAAAATCAGACAAGTTAGAGCCTCTACTCAATGCCGCAGAACTGACTGAACTCATTGACTGGCTTCGCCAGTTTCCGCTGGCAATGAAGTTAGACGAGCAGTCAGTAATGGTGCACGCGGGGCTTTACCCTAAATGGTCTATCGATGAGTGTGTTTCACTTAGTGACGAAGTTTGCAACATCCTAAAATCCGACAATTACGCTACTTTTCTTTCAGAAATGTACGGGAATAAGCCAAGTAACTGGTCGAGTGAACTTAAAGGCAAAGAGCGACTGCGTTTTATCGTAAATGCCTGTACACGCATGCGCTTTGTTCATACCGATGGCACACTCGATTTCGACAACAAGTCACACCCCAGCGCAGTTTCACACAGTACTAGTAGTACTTTAAAGCCGTGGTTCGAGGTAGAGAATACACAGCTTAACCAAAATCAACGCGTGGTGTTTGGACATTGGGCAGCTCTGTCCGGTCAAACTAACAACCCCCAGTTTATAGGATTGGATACGGGGTATGTGTGGGGTCAAAGTATGACGCTGCTAAACCTCAATGCTTCTTCGCTTGTGAGCGTTAGTGCGTAAAATAACGCTCAACGAGTGCATGAGCTATCCTAATAAAGCGGTTACAGACCTTAGAATTCTACTCTAACTGGTACTACCAGTTGAAGTTTATACACTTAGGTGCGAAATAAAATAAACATTAAGTCACTGTAGCCGATACAATTACTTACGATAGTAACGATGAAGTCTTAATTATCTGTTCAGTAATAGAGCAAAGTAGCTTGTTTAATGGCTATATTTTGTTTGCTGAGACGGGTAATATCGTTAGGGATAAAAATAAAAAACACTCATCCAGGAGTTCCGATGAAAATAACGGTAGCCACACGCGTAATCGGGGGATTTGTAGCGATTAGCGCACTTCTGATCGTCATTAGTGTTGTTTCACTTTATAACCTCAACTCAATTGGCTCAGCAACGGAAGAAGTTAATGACGTTGCTCTACCCACGGTAGCAGGCAGCAATGCACTCAAAGCAAGCTTCCTTAATATGGGCCGTCTTACCTTTGAAAGTTACATCGAAGAAGATCTAAATGGATTAAAAGACAAACGAGCGTCTTTTAACTCAGCCAAAGATACCTTTGAGAGCGAATATAAAAAGCTCGCCCAAGCAGTCAACAACGAGCCAGAACTCAAAAATACGCTTAACACTGTACGAGAGTCTTACGAAGCGTATATCACCAACGTTGAGGCGATGTACAAAAATCACCAAATGTATCTTGATATCCGCAACACGATTCAAGACAGACTGGGTGACGCTGAAGACAACGCAGACGATGCATCAACGTACCTTCTGGACTTCTCAGACTTAGACGCCGTTCAGCGCGACCCTAACTTACGACGTGCAGCTGAGATTGGTGGCCAACTTGAGACATCACTGCTTTCATTGTTAACAGTTTCTAACGAATACATTAAGACCGAAACACTGCTTCGCTCGCAGACACTAGGTAACGAAGTTGATCTGGTTGTCGAGAAAGTGGTCACGCAATTAAGCGACATGATGCAAACTGCGGGCGGCCGCGATGATTCTGGTACTCTTGATGATATTAACGACTTGGTTAACAACGCAATCAATGCGATTAAAGCTAACGATGGTGTAGTTCAGCTTCATGTTGATCGTCTAGAGCGCAGAAACGATGCAGAGAAAGCGCTGAATGCATCAGATTCAAATATTGCACAAGCTGTTGTGGCTTTGGAAAACTTGCTTGACCTAGCAGATAAGAAAGCGTCACACGTAGAAAGCCAGGTTAATAGTGCCATTGCGACAGGTAACACTTTTGTTATTGTTGTAGTTATTATCTCTATTGCGGTAGCGGCCTTCATTGGTTATGTAACTGTTCGCGCTATTACACGTCCGCTATACCGTGTAAATGAACTTCTTACAGTGGCCTCATCAGGCGACCTTACTCACCGTCTAGACGATTCGGCACAAGACGAGTTTGGTCTTTTAGCCCGTAACTGTAATACACTTATTGGCAATCTTAAGGAACTTATCACCGCTATTAACGTTCGTGCAGAACAGTTGGCAGCGGCTTCAGAGCAAACGTCTGCGGTAACAGCGCAAACCACTCACTCTATTCAGGATCAGAAATCACAAATTGGCCAAGTGGCAACAGCAACAACAGAAATGCACTCTACATCGCAGCTGGTTGTTCAAAATGCTGAAGATACGTTAAGTCAAATTCGTCATGCGGATGCAGAGGCTGAGAACGTACGCCAAATCTCGCTTGAGAACAAAAACACGATTGAAATTTTATCTCGTGATGTTCAAGAAGCGGCTGATGTTATTAATAAGCTTCACCAAGACAGCGCAAGTATTGGTGGCATCTTGGATGTTATTCGCGGTGTTGCAGATCAAACCAACCTGTTAGCCTTGAATGCTGCCATTGAGGCTGCCCGTGCAGGGGAACAAGGTCGAGGCTTTGCGGTAGTTGCCGACGAAGTGAGAACGCTTGCAAGCCGTACGCAAGAGTCGACACAAGAAATCAATGCCATGATTGAAGTACTTCAGGCTGGTGCTGAAAAGGCAGTAGCAGTGATGAATCAGGGTAAAGAGCAAACGGCAGCGTGTGTGGCACAAACTGAGAAGGCTACACAGGCACTGGATATCATTTCAGACGCAGTTCACAAAGCGCATGACGTGAGCTCTCAAATTGAGCAGTCTGCACGTGAACAGAATACGGTATCGCAAGAAATCAGTGAAAAGCTTGAAACTATTGTAGGTATAGCCGAAGAGACGACAGCTGGTGCACAGCAAACGTCTGAGTCTAGTCATGAAGTGGCTCGACTTGCTGAAGAGTTACAGCAGTCTATTAGACAGTTTAAAGTGTGATCCTCACACGTTAAAGCAAACAAAAACGGCCGATTCAATATCGGCCGTTTTTTTTAGTCTGATATTTGATTACTCAAATAATGCAGTGTGTAGTTTGCGTACCACATCATCGCTATCAGTCTCGTTAACTAAGAACGACAAGTTGTGCGGGTTGGCACCAAAACAAATCATGCGCAGGTTGAAGTCTGAAACCGCAGCAAAAATCTTACTTGAAACACCCACAGCGGTTTGCATGTTGTTACCTACAACGGTGACAAGGTCATAGCCTTTTTCCACTTTCACATCACAGATAGTTTCAAGTTCAGCAATGGTCTCTTTATTCAAACGCTGGGCCACCGAGTTGGCTGGGTTATCAAGAGTAAAAGATACCGAGATTTCTGACGTGGTAACCAAATCAACACTTAGTTTGTGCTTAGCGATGATAGCAAATACTTGTTGTAGGAAGCCCTGGGCATACATCATCTTAGGTGTCTTCACTGTCACCATTACCTGCTCTTTACGGCGAGTAATAGCGCGATACGGTGGCTCGTGCTCACAATCACGTACAATCCATGTGCCGCCTTTTTCAGGCTCTTTGCTAGAGCCTACAAACACTTTGATATCTTTGCGAAGCGCAGGCTCCATGGTTGCAGGGTGAAGTACCTTTGCACCAAACGTCGCCATTTCTGCGGCTTCTTCAAAGCTGAGCTCAGGTAATGGGTGTGCAGCCGCGGTAATACGCGGGTCGGTTGTATACACTCCAGTTACGTCAGTCCAAATTTCACAGGATTCAGCGTCTAGCGCTTCGGCTAGTAGCGCTGCGGTAAAATCTGAGCCACCGCGACCTAATGTTGTGGTGCGACCTTCTTCATCAGCGCCGACAAAACCTTGGGTAACCACGATTGCATTTTCAATTTCAGGCGCAAGCAATTGTTTAGATAGCTTTTCGATTTCTTCGATTTGTGGCGCGCCTTCACCAAATTCACTGTCCGTACGTAACACCTTACGTACGTCGAAGTTCATGGTTTTTACGCCCTGCTCTGCAAGCACGGAGGAGAACATTAACGATGACATTCGCTCGCCCATTGAAAGCAATTGATCTTTCAAATCATCACGGTGAAGGATCTCTTCGTGAAACGCTAAGCTTCGCATTTCATCTAACAAGTCGTTGAGCTTTGGCTCAATTACATCTTTGTCTTTCAACTTATTTAGAATGGCCAGCTCGATATTGATGATAGCCTGACAGGTCTCTTCAATTTGCTGTTGCGTCATAGGTGTGTGCGCTAGGCTTACCAGGTGATTGGTTACACCTGCCGCAGCGCTCACTACCACAATGCGCGTTTTGTCATTACCGGCAACAATTCGGGCGCAGTTTTGCATTACTTCGTAATTCGCAACGCTAGTTCCACCGAACTTAGCTATCGATAAGGCATTTGTCACTATATTTAACTCCAGAATAAAACTAGCATTTCGCTAGCAGCAACCGCGCGTTTTGCGCGGTCAATCAATCGTTATTTGGTCGCCTACTTTAATATTATTCTCGGCAAACCACCCTTGGTTCATTTCCAACGCGTAAAGTACCTCTTTCGATGATCCGACCGACTCCAAACTATGCGGAGTGAGAGGTTTTATATCCGTTATTACGCCTTTTCTGTCGATAAATGCTACGTCTAGAGGAACAAAGGTATTTTTCATCCACATGCCCGCAAACTTTGGGCTAGAAAACTTAAAAAACATACCGCAGTCTTCACACAAGGCTTTGCGAAACATAAGGCCCTGTGCGCGTTGTTCAAAGGTTTTGGCATACTCAACTTCATAGTGCTTGCCGCCAATCTCAAGTGTAATGGATTCAAAGTCCACTGAATTCAGCGACGATACAGGGTCAACCTGCGCTTTTGCACACCCTAAGGTTAATACAAGTGCAGCAACAATAAAGAAAGATTTTCCCATTAGACATTCCTTTTCGCCATAAAAAAAGCCGGTCACCTTAACGGTCACCGGCTTTGTAGTTTATACACTATTTTAAGCAACATTCAATGTTGGAATAATGCGCGCTTTTGCTTCTTCCTCAGCCTTTTTAAAGCTAGGCATTTTGTCGAAGTTTAAGTAGCGGAATACTTCACCCGACATTGCGTTAATTTTGCTAGCGTATTCCATGTACTCTTCAGCAGTTGGAATGCGCCCAACAATGGCACCCACTGCAGCAAGCTCTGCTGAGGTCAAATATACATTCGCCCCATCGCCCAGGCGGTTAGGGAAGTTACGAGTAGACGTTGAAAGTACGGTTGCTCCCGCATCCACCCTTGCTTGGTTACCCATACATAGTGAGCATCCGGGCATTTCTGTACGCACACCTACACGACCATAAATATTGTAATAGCCCTCTTCCATTAACTGGGCTTTGTCCATCTTAGTCGGTGGTGACATCCATAAACGGGTTGGCAGTGTTTTGTTGTACTGCTCAAGTAGCTTACCCGCTGCGCGGAAGTGACCAATGTTTGTCATACATGAACCAATGAAGACCTCGTCTACCTTATCACCTGCAACGTCAGATAAGGTTTTCGCGTCGTCCGGATCATTAGGACAGCATACAATTGGCTCTTTAATTTCGTTAAGGTCAATTTCGATAACCTCAGCGTATTCAGCGTCTGCATCGGCGCGCATCAACTCTGGGTTCGCTAACCATTCTTCCATTTTCTGCGCGCGACGCTCTAGCGTACGTGGATCGCCATAACCTTCGTTAATCATCCAGCGAAGCATGGTAATGTTTGAACGCAGGTATTCAGCAATCGACGCTTCAGATAAGTTAATAGTACAACCGGCTGCTGAACGCTCCGCCGATGCGTCAGAAAGCTCGAACGCCTGTTCTACGGTTAAGTTCTCTAGTCCTTCGATTTCTAAAATACGGCCAGAGAAGGCGTTGATCTTGCCTTTTTTCTCGACCGTTAACAGCCCTTGTTTAATGGCGTACAGCGGAATGGCGTGTACTAGGTCGCGTAGCGTAATGCCCGGCTGCATTTCACCCTTAAATCGTACCAATACCGACTCGGGCATATCTAGCGGCATAACGCCAGTAGCCGCAGCGAACGCGACCAGACCTGAACCCGCAGGGAATGAAATACCCAATGGGAAACGGGTATGGGAGTCACCACCTGTGCCTACTGTGTCAGGCAGCAGCATGCGGTTTAACCAACTGTGTATAATGCCGTCGCCAGGACGCAGCGATACACCACCGCGATTCATTATAAAATCAGGTAGCGTGTGCTGCGTTTCTATATCCACCGGCTTTGGATAAGCGGCAGTGTGACAGAATGATTGCATGGTTAAATCGGCAGTAAAGCCAAGACAGGCTAGATCTTTGAGCTCATCGCGAGTCATAGGGCCTGTAGTATCTTGCGAGCCCACAGTAGTCATTTTAGGTTCGCAGTAGGTGCCTGGACGAATACCTTCAACACCACACGCCTTACCCACCATTTTTTGGGCAAGCGAGAAACCCGCGCCGCTGTCTTTTGGTTGTTCAGGTTTTCTGAATAAGTCCGTCGGGCCTAAGCCTAATGTCTCACGCGCTTTCTCGGTAAGACCACGACCAATAATCAGGTTGATACGCCCACCTGCGCGCACTTCATCCAGAATTACTTTCGACTTATAGCTGTATTCAGCGAGAAGTTCACCGGTTTCGTGGTTGGTGATTTTGCCTTCAAACGGATAGATATCTATCACATCACCCATGTTCATTTTTTCCACATCGGCTTCAAACACCAATGCACCGGCATCTTCCATGGTGTTGAAGAAGATAGGCGCGACTTTTGAACCAATGCACACACCACCGCCTCGTTTATTTGGCACACCCGGTAAGTCTTCACCAAAGAACCACAATACAGAGTTAGTTGCCGACTTACGCGACGAGCCTGTACCGACTACATCACCGACAAACGCTACGGGATACCCCTTACTTTTGACTTCTTCTATCTGCGCCATTGGGCCTTTAACACCTGGCTCTTCTGGCTCTAAACCTTCGCGCGGCATCTTGTAAGCTGCCAGGGCGTGCAGAGGAATATCTGGGCGAGACCATGCGTCCGGGGCTGGCGACAAATCATCAGTATTGGTTTCACCGGTCACCTTAAATACGGTATAGGTGATTTTGTCGTCCATTAACTTGCGCGATGTAAACCATTCACCTTCCGCCCAAGATTTAATGATGTCAGTGGCGTAGTCATTACCCGCTTTGTGCTTTTCTTCCACATCGTGATAAGCATCAAACATTAAAAGGGTGTGTTTTAGCTCTTTGGCCGCCAACGGCGCAAGCGCCTCGTCATCAAGTAGCTCAACCAAGGTGGCAATGTTATACCCACCATGCATATTACCTAATAACTCAACGGCTTTTTCTTTAGAGATAAGCTCACAACTGTCTTCGCCTTTAGCGATTGCACTTAAAAAACCCGCTTTAACGTAGGCCGCTTCATCAACCCCAGGCGGTACGCGTTCTGAAATCAGTTCTAAAAGGAATTCGCCCTCACCCTCTGGCGGATTCTTTAATAAATCTACAAGGGCTGCTACCTGTTCAGCATTAAGTGGTTTTGGTGGAATATTTTGAGCGGCACGTTCTTCAACGTGATTGCGGTAGTCTTGTAACACAGTCTCTTCCTCTAAGTTAGCTTGCGCAATGGGAGTAAACGGTCTTGTACGCACTTGACGCAAGGTGTGTTTAATAAATCATCAACAGTATAACTTCACGGACTCATTTTTTAAATTTTAAGCCCTTTTAATTCACTTATAATCGCTATTCATCGCATTACTTTTGAACGCAAAAAGCGATTAATTGAAATTCAATAAAGCGACTTTAGTAATTAACCTATAAGTAAGTTATAAGGCTTTTAGAGATAAAGACAAGGGTTAGCGCTAGACAGGGATATCGCAATAAGAGAAAAACGTAAACGATAGACAACAGTCGTTTTAAGTCAGTTGTTCAAAAGGTCAGGCATACTACTAAGGCATGTCGCTCAAAGACAAATCAGACAATGGCCTAGTCCTAAGGTAGCTCGCAAACCGCGGCTTACCGTTTTTCGTCACACCATAAAACTTAAAGGTTACCCAACTGCCAACGACGGGGGGCGCTTGGCGCTCTTTCTCTGAAAAGCCCGTTCCCAGTTTGAATTGAATGCCATCTCGCGTTTCCACTAGAAGCGAGCCCATCATGTCTTTAAACCGTCCTTTCCCCGGAAGTATTGCAAGCACCTTTGCTTCTGCATCTTCAAATTTTTTTACTTTAAGTAAATCATCACTTCTACCCGCTGCGTATAGCGCTTCTCCATAATGAAGCATTAACCCTTCTCCACCGCCTTGCGTTACTTCGTCTAGTTTTCTTTCAAGCGCATCGAGGGTTGCCAGTTTAAACTGAGAAACTACGGCAAATGTTGGGTTAGCGGTGCCTTTGCCTATACGATTGAGCGCGCTAAGTCGTTTATCAAAGGAAATGCCCGCCACAGGCATGTCGAAAGCCATGAACCTAACCTTTGACCAGCGGCTACTTGATTCGTGGCTCGCTACAGATTTAGCGCCTTTTGCAGATTCAGAGTCAGATAAATGGCTGCCTAAAGAGTGAGGTTCAACATTCGCCAACTTAGAAAGAACTATGGAAGCCGTGAGCTCAAACTTCCCTCTCGCTATCCAGAGTTCACCATCGATAGTTGCTTCTGGCCAGTTAGTCGTGAACCACGCAGGCGCGTAAATTTTGTTTCCGTTGCGAGTACGTAGCTCGGTGCCGTCCCACCTTGCGCGAATACCGTCTAGCTTCTCACTAACCCAATAGTCAGCCACGTTAATAACTGTGCGGTTTTGATTGTATTGCTTAGCAAGCTGCAGCCCTTCGACAACATCGAACTTAGGCTTAGCACTAACGTTAGCAATAGCAGTGATTAAAAATACACTTACAGCAGTCAGAAAATATCGCATTGAAGCTTCCTCAAAATCGTTAAACCTTGCTTTAACGCTTTTAGAAAAGAAGCGAAAACAAAGAAGGCAGAGTAAATTACTCTGCCTTCAACGCTTTTTTAACTGAACAAAAGAACGTATTTGGTTAGGGGGAAACGGTATTAGTCAGTAACAATATCGAGAATGGCGAAAATTACATCTTCAACAATGGCTTCGCCTGTCGTCCTTTCATTGTCACGTTGTAATTGGTAATCTTCCAGGCAAGCATTTAGCTCCTCATCGGGAGTATTAACTCTATGTACATCTGTGCTGTTGGCTTGCTCAATGCAGTGTTCAGTTTGCTTGTCAGTAAACATACTGCAGCCGCTTATACTTGCTGTAATTACAACAATTACAGCCGCATTTACGTACCAGATTAGCTGTTCAAATACGCGCTTTTGCTTCACTTAAACTATTCCTTAAGCAACGATTGAAGGCGTTGTTGCCTATTTACATAAACCTCATGGCCATCGTACTCAGGTGTGGAAAGAGCTAGTGCCTTATTCACGCTTTCCAGCGCCTTTTTATATTCCCCCATCTGCTCGTATCCGTACGCCAGGCCGTTGTGAGCATCTGGCGTTTGAGGATACTTAGCAATATCGTGCTTGAACAGGGAAATGGCCTGGTCATAGTTTTGTGCACGAACATAGTGATAGCCCAACTCGCGTATGACCCACTCCGGCGCTTCAAGTTTCTCGCCCCGCTGATTAGAAACACGGGCATAATATTCGTCGATGCTATTAATATTCCCACTGTACTGCTGCGGGGTTAAATAGGCTGACAAGAACAAATGGTGGTAAGCGCTAAAGGTTGAAGCAGCTGAAACCAAATTATGTGTAACACCCTCGTAAGTTTCGTTTTCCCATCTCAATCCGGCAGGTTGGTTTGCCCGCATTCCAGAAATCATATCGTTATAGTAAGGGCGCATGGGCGCGCCTTCGTTGCCGATAGACGTGTAAATGAAGTGGTCTAAGTGATTGGCAGATTTTAAAAATGCAACCGTGCTTTTTGCTGATGCGCCATAGTTCCACCACACCGCAGCACTGTAAGTCAGCGCGGCGTTAAAAAGTTCAGGCTTCTGGGCAAGTGCGTACAACGCGAATACGCCAGCGGCTGATGCCCCCTCTATCACTCGAAAGTCATGCACGCGATATTTCTTCTCTACCATTGGCATAAGCTCAGTGGTTATAAAGGAAAGAAAGTTTGCACCACCACCGCCATAGCCTACGGGCCCGTTTGGATCTTCATTCGCCGTGGGGTATAGATCGCGAAGACGGTCGGTGTTTTCAATGGCAACTATAATGACTTCCGGTGCAGCATTTTGAGATTGGAGTGATTCTAGTACTGCATTCATCATAGTGAGATTGACCGCACCATCTAGACGATAAATAACAGGGTATTTCTTGTCTGGGTTTTCGGCATAGCTTTTAGGAAGCTGAACAACCACTTCACGCTGCTCGTTCAACACTTTAGATTGGAGTTTCTCTATATTCAGTTCGTAACGCTGACTGTCATTACCTGTCTCGCTTTTCACTGAAAGGCTTGGTAAAGCAAGAATAAGTACGGCAATAATAGTATAAATTTGTGACTTCAAACTTAAATCCTTTTATAGGGCGCTTGCATACATCGAGTACTAATTCTTGTTTATCAAATTTTAATGTTTACTCAATTTGATCAAGCGCGTTTTTATTTTAATTTTTCTAAAACAGGGGAAGTGAGGCGAGCAACGCTTCAAAATGCACGTTACTCGGTATGAACGGCTTTGGCAATCTGAGAATTATCGGTAGGCATATCAGGGTGTAAATACTTAATCAGCATGGCGTGTAATTCCGTTTTATTGACCGGTTTCGTAAGATACCCATTCATTCCGGACCCTAACGCTTTGTTTATTTCTTCTACCACCACCGCCGCTGTGAACGCAATAATGGGAATGGTGATGTTTGCCTGTCGCAGTGCTAACGCAGCTTCCGAACCATTCATTTCCGGCATATGCAAATCCATTAAAATGAGGTCGAAAGGTTGGCTTTGCGCAAGCTCTACCGCTTCTTTACCGGTATTAGCAAGCACTACGTTAAGACCTGTATCCTCAAGTAAAGACTTGGCTACTACCTGATTAATGTCGTTATCTTCGGCCACCAGAACAGTGAGGTTTGAGAACGACGGGGCCATATTTGTCTCGCGAGTAGATACCACTTTATCTGCAACTTCAAACGGTAATTCAAAGTAGAACTCGCTCCCTTCACCCACTGCACTTTTTAAAGATACCGCGCCCCCCATTGCCTCGACCAGGCTTTTAACTATCTGTAACCCAAGCCCTGTTCCCCCATGCACTCTATTAATGCTGCTATTGGCTTGCGTAAACGCTTCGAAAACCCGTTCTTGTTCAGATGCATCAATTCCCTCACCTGTGTCCTTTACCGAAAACCTGACAATTTGATGAGTTGATGAGGTTTCTCCTTTATCTAAAGTAAGCGTCACACTTCCTTGATGGGTAAACTTTATCGCATTACTTACTAAATTATTGAGCACTTGGGAAAGGCGCGTTGCGTCTCCCACCACACTGGTATTCAATGTTTTATCTACATTAATTCTCAATGAAATACCTTTGTTCTTTGCAAGTTGCGCATAGAAAGCAACACAATCTTTGGCCGTCGCTTTTAAATCAAAGGGAATAGTTTCTAGCGCGAGTTTCCCAGCATTCAGTTTGGAGAGATCTAATATGTCGTTCAAAATGCGATTAAGGGAGAGCCCTGAACGCTGGATTTTCTCCAAATTAGGCCGAGCATTTTCCGAGATTTCATGGGAAAGCACTACATCAGTAAGCCCCAATATTCCATTTAGTGGCGTGCGAATTTCGTGAGACATGGTAGCGAGAAACCTAGACTGTGCCGCTGACGCCTGCTTTTCGCTTTCAAGCGCCCGGTTTAATTCGCGCGTTTTCTCTTTACTCTCAACCAGTGCCTTTTCCAGTTGGCTGGCAAGTGCATAAATAAGTAGCGATACGACCAGATTAGTGACACACAGCCTCAGCCACAAACCTTCGTCATAGTTGCCATCATAAAATGGCACTAAAAACGTGCAACTCGCGAGGACGACCATCGCACTCACACGCCATCCATTTGAAAGCAACAATATAGGGAATATTGTGGCAATAGGAACCAAGGTTGCAGGCAAAAGTCCATTGCTTATGACGAGGTAGGGCGCCACCGGAATAGTGAGTACAGCCCACAACTTTGCTAACCATTCCCTATAGTTGGGTAACGAAATCCCTGCAATAGATATTGCACACCAGGACAAACCAAAAAAAGACGCGACATAAACATTTTGTGGTTGCGCGATGACGATCACGACCAAAATAAGTAACGAAAAGACCAGCAGAATTTTAAAACCTGCACTTCGCAAGGCGGTGGTAATTTCACCAAGTGATTCAGGCTCTGTAATGTACTGCTTCGGCATTAGGCGTTCTAATAATTATTAAATGACTGATAACTCAGTATAAGTACGAAACAGCAACTCTGCAGAAAAAAAATGGGGTCAAAGTACTTTTCTCAATAATTAACTCTGACCCTGAGGTATCCCCACAAATAATATAACGATATCAGTGAGATAAAAAAGATAGGAACATTCATGACGTTTGGTGATCAGATCAATCGCCAA
>LUMJ01000419.1_pt1 | contig 21948 bp, 22 predicted proteins | sample 729631 | NCBI WGS metagenome assembly LUMJ01 (sample SAMN03860266, study PRJNA289734) | marine metagenome | biome: seawater column; feature: ocean; material: water; isolation source: Red Sea water column Station 22 - depth 500m | place: Saudi Arabia: Red Sea | collected 2011-10-15 | depth 500 m
GAGTAAAGGACGTGTTGATGTATTAGTTAACAATGCAGACTTTGTTAAGCCCATGCCTTTAGAAAATCTGTCAGAAGAAGAATGGGATAAAACTTTTCAAGTAAATCTTAAAGCCGCATTTCAATTAAGCCGTGCTGCTTTTCCTATTATGTCTAAGAAAAAAAATGGAAGAATTATAAACATTAGTAGTGGTGGCTGGAAATATGGCGGGGGCAAAACTACTGTCCACTACGGTGCATCAAAGGCAGCTCTTGAGGCTCTAACAATGGCCTTCGCTAAGATAGGAGCACCGCATAATGTTTTAGTTAATGCCATTAGACCAGGTGTTACGAAAACGCCTCATCATAAAAAAATTGGCCGTAACCGGAATGACCTTTCAGCCCGTGTTAATTTAGTACCGTTAAAAAGACTAGCTGAACCTTCTGAGATTTCAAATGCTGTGTTACTTCTTGCAAGCTCAAAAAGTTCATTCATAACTAATACAATCATTAGCGTGGCTGGTGGGGAATAAAACCTAGATTCTAAAAATTTTCTGGTTCACATTCAAAACACAAATCTTCATTTCCTGCTAGTTTTTTGCTTTAATAATAGGATTTTCCAATTGAATTTTTCAATGATTAATTGTTTTGCCGCCTTTCCCATTTCTTTTGCAACATTTTCATTTTTCAAAAGAAAAGAAATTTTCTCAGTCCATTGGTCAGCATTTCCCTCATCTATTAAAAATCCAGTTTTCCCATCATAAATCATCTCAGGAATTCCTCCAACATTACTTGCAACAATAGGTTTTTCCATTGACATTGCTTCTCTGCAAGATAATGGTGTTGTATCTATTCCTGTTGGTAATGCGTAAATATCAATTTCTGTTAGAAATTGTCTAACCTTTTCAGGGTACTCTTCCCAAGGGAATTTTCCTAGCCAATGAAAATTATCAAAAGTACTTAGTTCTTGTAAAATATGTTCTTGATATTGTCCAAAACCTACCCAATAGAAATGAACATTAGGCAAAGATTTTATTGCTTTTTTTAATACCAGCATTTCTTTTGTTTTTCCCCACACAAATGCGTGTTGCAATAAACCAACACAAGGATGTTTGAGCTCCATGCCTTTTGATGGATACCAACGTGACACATCCAGCCCTTCAAGAAAATGAAAAGTTTTGGTATTTGGATGATGCTCTTTAATCACACTATCAAGATAATCCGCAGTCATAAACACACCATCACATTTTTCAAAGACCTTATTAGCAATCTTATGTCTTTGATTTGCTACAGCACGCATAACAGGATCTTTATAGATTGTTTCCTTTGCCCATTTATGCTCTAACCAAATATTTCCCCTAAGATATACAAATAATGGAATCTTGGATTTTATTACTTCAAGACCAAACTGGTTTTGTCTATCAACAAATATAGCATCAGGAGAGAATTCTCTGATAATTTTTTTAAACTTTCTGTTACCCTCAATCCATTTTTTAATTTTTTTATTTGGAAAACTAACTACGTAATCAGTATCCTTAACTAATTTGCATTCCACCCCTAATTTTGATAGCGCTTCAGCAAATTCCTTTAAATGAAAGAGTTTGTTCTCATCGCCGTATGTAATTAGTAGTTTCAACTGTTTGTTTCGCCTACAAATTTTTAATATAAATCTCCATATTTTTAATAACTACTATTCTTTCTTGGGAAAGTTAATTACTAATTAGGAAAATATGTCACCAATATGGCAGACTTTGATGAGCAATGGAAAGAAGTTATGGGAGAAGGATACGTTGATCTATCTACTGGTCTTATCAAAAATCAGGGAAAATTTGATTTCATACAAGAGCGAGTTGAAGAATTTAAGAAATTAACTGGTCTGAAAGATAATGGGCTTGCAGGAAAGATTTGTTTAGATGCAGGATGTGGTCCAGGAAGATGGACATATGCCATACAACAATTAGGTGCAAAGAAGGTAGACAGTTTTGACATAAGTTCTGAAGCAATTAAACTATGTAAGAAAATTAATCCTAATGCACATTTAGATGATATTTTAGCTCTTAAACCTAATCCAGTTTATGATTTTGTTTTATCATGGGGGGTATTACATCATAACAGAAATACGCGAGAAGCTTTTGCAAAAGTATCTTCACAAGTAAAGCGAGGTGGCATGTTGCACATAATGGTATATAATAAAAAATTTGATCATGAATATGATGGATATAGAGGAGATACCTCTATTGAGAAACACAAGGAATGGGAAAAACTATCATTTGAAGAAAAAATCAAAATTTGTGAAAATAAAGTTAGAACGAAAGGGGGAGATATTCATGGTTGGTTTGATGCATTTAATCCAGAAGTTAGTTTTAGCTTTACGCCTGAGGAAGTGCAAGAGTGGTTCAAGGAAGAGGGGTTTGATAAAATAAAATTAAGGGTGAAAAATCATTTTAACTCTATTCCTACATCCCAAGTTAATATTAATGGGATAAAATCTTAACACAAAACATCAAAAATACCAAATTATTTTTTGCAGAAACCATTGAGTTGATTGAGAAGATTTTATTCATAGTAATGTTTTAAATAACAAATTTTAATCTGGTGTTGTGAGAAACCAAATACTAATTCCTTCATTAATTGTATTGATGGGAATAATATTCATTTATGGTTTATCCGTGGGTGTCTACAAGATTTTTCCGTATGAACTTTTAGACTCATCTCTGGATGCTATAAAGGAAGGAAAAACTATTGAAAATAATGAATTTATCATACAATCTGATTTAGATTCCTTGATTAAAATTGATGATGAATTAGATATAATTCAAAAAAGAAATGACTTGATAGAGTTTTTCTGGAACGGTGGATGGAATTTAGAATACCAAAAAATGTATTTACATGATAGTGTCACCTTATCAAGTTTACATAGTTTACAATATTCAAAAGAATTACCTGAAGTTCAACATGATATACCTGACTATAATAATTTTCAAAACTTGAAGCGTATTGACAAATTAACTGTTGAAATGGAATATGAAGTAAATTCAATATCATATCTTTTCATACCAGAACAGTCTAACCAAAAATTAATCTTGTATCATCATGGACACGATGAGGATTTTCTTTTGGGCAAGAACACGATTCAATTTTTTCTTGATAAAAATTTTACAGTACTTGCTATGACCATGCCATTAGTAGGTATGAATAATCAACCTATTGTAGAAATAGACGGACTAGGTAAAATGAAGTTAATTTCTCATAACCAATTTGGATTATTGAAAGAAAAGAATTTCAATCCGATGAAATTCTTTGTCCATCCTATTCAAATCAATTTAAATTTTCTAGAAAAGGAACATGGTTTTAAACGATATTCAATTATAGGATTATCAGGTGGTGGATGGACTGCTGTTGTATACTCTGCCATTGATGATAGAATTTCAGATAGCTTTTCTGTTGCGGGCTCCATTCCATTTTATCTAAGAGTAAGTGAGAGAGATATAGGTGACTACGAACAAACAAATATCGACTTATATAAAATCACAAATTATTTGGAGTTGTATGTTTTGAGTGCATATGGCGATGATAGAAAACACATTCAAGTTTTTAATAAAAACGATCCATGCTGTTACCCAGGAAATGGGTATGAGAGTTATGAATTTTTTATAAAAGATAAGTTGTTACAATTGGGAAAAGGTAATTTCCAAATTTTTATAGATGATACTCACACTGAACATAAAATATCCAACACTGCCTTAGAGTATATTGTAAAAAATATAGGCTGATTTTTTCAATATATCATTTCTAGTCATTTTAGAAACATGTTAATCAATTTCTGTTAGTGGTGAAATTGATATACCTGAATTAGATGAAAAATTTATGGAAAAAAATCTAACATTTAGGGGTTGGTTTTATTTTAGGACTGGATGGGCTACATATTTTGCCTTTATTGTAGCGGCAGTAAATGCTTTAACTGTAACATTTTTTCTTGCAATTGAAAAATATCCATCACTAAGCGTGATTTTTCCTACATTTTTTCATTATGTTGTGATTGTAGTAGGCATTGGAGTGCCATTGCTTATTATTGTGGGATATGTCCACTACAAGAGATCCAAATCTTTCAGAGCAGAACAAGATATTCTGATAGAGACAAGCCCACATATTAGAAGAATACTTCAAAATACTGAGGTTCTTTTACCATCGTATCTCAAAATTACAGAATTAATAATAAAGTTATCAGATAACAGAAAACTAACGGATAAAGAGTTGGAGGAAGTTTCCAAACTACAAAAATTGTTAAATGAGCATATCAAAAAAAGAGAAGTATCACTTGATCACTAGGTCTCATAAATTCAATTGAATCATTTATTGAAAATTAATTATGAACAATTCATTATCACTAAAGAAATCTCATATAACGACTACTGTAATTTGTCTATTAATTATTTCGTCAATTTCAGTTGGATTCAAACTTTCACAGGTTGATTTCACTGAACCACCTATCAGTGAAGATACATATGCATATACTCTTGCAGCGTTTTCTATAATAAATGGTGATTTTAGTCAACCAGATACGAAACCATTAGGTTGGTCAATTTTCATTTCACCATTTTATCTATTTACTGATTCAGCTGACTTGCTCGATTATCTAAACATATCTAGAATTCTTAGCATAGCAATTTCAACAATTACTATATTAGCAATGTATGTACTAGCCAGAAGATTTTTTGATGAAAAATATTCACTAGTGGCTTCCTGTCTTTTTGCGTTTGAACCTCATCTTAACACTAATTCTGTGTTAGGTATTTCTGAACCAATTTTTATTCTTGTAATAATATTATCAACTATTTTTATTTTGCAAAAAAATCACAGTTGGTATTTCTATCTATCATTTTTGTTAGCGGGAATAGCGTGGTGGATCAGAGTAAATGGATTCATAACCATTATAATTCTGTCCATTATCTTTTTTATCGTTTACAAACCTATACCAAAAAATTTTTTCAAATATTTACTGTGCATTACATTATTAATTATTATTGCCTCTCCTATGTTAATGCAAAAGTATGATCAATTTGGTGATCCACTATACTTTCAAATTAGTAATAATTATTTTTTGGGTGATCCCGTTTTTCATTTTTCTGAAAATACTAAAAACATTCAATATTCTGCTAATGACTATATACAAGATAATGGTATAATTAGTTTCATAGAAAGATTTGGCATAACGGGATTATATAATATGGCATCATTTTTGCTCAAAATGTTATTTCCATATCTAATTGTTTTGGTACCATTTGGGATTTTATTTTCGTTAAGAACATTCGCCCAAGATAGAGACTATATCAAAAGTATTTGGGTTTTATTGCTAATTAGCCTAGGATCAATTGTAATACAGTTTTCTATTGCGTCAGATATGAGATTTATTTATCATACATTTCCATTTCTAATAATCCTATCTACAATAGTAATTCAGAGAATAGTAAAACATGGTTTAAGCACATTCTCATTTTCTGAGAAGCAAAAAAACTTTTTTTTAGTTGGTATAATTTGTGTTGTAATAATTTTATCTGGAACATTTACACTTAGAATTGATACGCCGGACAAATTACTGAGTCAGGAAAGAATAGAGTTTTCTAAAATTCTTACTCAAAAATTTAATGGAAAAATATTGGATGTCGGTGATACCCTTAGACTTTTAACATATACTCAACTACAGAATTCACCAAATTTATTTAAAGAATTTAAAATAAGCGATCATGATTTTGTTGTAGGTCGACAATCCAATATTTTTGCTTCTGAAAATATGTTAGAACGTACTGTATTATATGCACAGTCTTTAGACGAATTAATCGAAATTGGAAAAGAATACGATTTAAAATATATTGCAATAAATGAAAAACAAGGAAAAGTAATTTGGTACCCCTATTTATCTACTATTTATGATGAGGGAGAAAATTACCCATTTTTAACTAAGGTATTAGACACTGAAAAAATGGGATTCAAAAAATTCAAAGTGAAAGTTTTTGAGATTAATTATAACAAATTTATTTTAAATGAGACCTAGTGATCGAATTATGGCACAGCATAAATCAAATGACGAGAAAAAAAATACATTAAAAAAAACATTAGTTTTGTATACTATGAATGAGATCAACGGAGTAAAATCAATATTTGATAGAATCCCAATTCATCTTTTTGATCAGTTTTTTGTAATGGATAATCATTCAGATGATGGAACAGTTGAATTTTTAGAAGAACACGGTATCAAGGTGATTCAACAAAAAAAACCCGGAAGAACAAATGCGCTCATAGAAGCTGTTGGATATGCCATTGGAGATATTATAGTAAGTCTTAGTAGTGATGGGAATGAAAAACCTGAAGACATTCCTAAAATTTTAGAAAAGTTTGACGAAGGATATGAAATGGTAACTGCAAGTAGGTTTCTACCGGACTCAAAAATAGATGTGGGAGATGATAAATTAAGAATACGAGTTTTTGGTAATAAATTATGTGCATTTTTAGTAAATACTTGTTGGGGTACAAATGTAACAGACACAACTAATGGACTTAGAGGAATTACAAAATCGTGTTATGAAAGAACAAAATTGAATACATTTAGCAATACTGAACATTTTCAATTAACTATTAGATGTGCAAAATTAAAAATAAAAATTACTGAAGTGCCAACTGAAGAACTCCCACGCATTGGTGGTGTTGTTAAATCAGATACTAAAGGAGTTATGATTAACATGATCAAAGCTTTCTTAAATGAACTTAAAATTGGAAAAAATTTTTAAAATTTGTTCCAGCATATATCTACTTGGATAGATTGATCAACCAGTATATTATAACATATTAAGGTAAAAGTCAAAGAACAGGAATTGGATCTAAAATTTGGTTACAACATTTCATGGTCTCCTTTTGAGGAAATCATTTCTCGATCGGTTGAGGCAGAAAAATTTGGCTTTGATTCTCTTTGGTATCATGATCATTTAATGATTCCAGGTAATGCTCCAGTGTTTGAATCCTTCTCACTTTTAACTGCATTAGCAACAAAAACCAATCATTGTAAGATTGGACAAACAGTGATGGATGTTTCTAGAAGACACCCTGCAACTATTGCACAGTACGCATTAACTCTTAATCATATTTCAAATGGAAGAGCTTTTTTAGGTCTTGGTGCAGGCGAAGCGATGAATTTAGTACCATTAGGTATTGACAGGAAAAAACCTCTTAAAAGATTAAGAGAGTCTATTCAGTTTGTGAAGGGACTGTTCAATGCCACAAAAGATATACCATTCAATTTTTCAGGCGAGATTTTTTCCGCAAAGAATGTTTTTCTGAATCTGGGCAAAAAAATTGAATCTACTCCCATGATTTATGTTGGTGCGTCTGGACCACGAACTCGAGAACTGGCTGGGGAATTAGCTGATGGATGGATACCATATGTCCATTCTTTACTGAATTATGAAAAACTTTCAAAAGATGTTATAAATGGTACCAAAAAAACTAAACGAAAAATTTCAGATATAGATTTAGTTGCAAACGTTCCAGTTCTTATAACACAAAATGAAAATGATGAGAGAAGGAAAAAGATTGGCAGATCATTATCTATTAGACTTATTTTAGAAGCAAATACATTAAGAGATCTAGGATGGAATGGAGAAATTCCTAAAGAATTTTCTCAATCAAATATGATTGTAGATGAATCAATGTCTAAAAAACTTGATCAAGTCGCTGATTCAATTCCTTCAGAGATCACGGAACAAATTGCTGCAATAGGACGACCATCAGAAATAATCGAAGTTTTAGAAAATTACAAAAAAATGGGCGCAAAACATTTTTTGATAAAATTTTTAGGCCAAACAACCACTGACGATTTTAAAAAATTCAACTCTGAAATAATACAAGTTATGAAGAATGCTTAAATTCAAAACAAATTTTGGAGAACTATATGACACGTAAAATAATTGGGCGAATTTAATTTGAATGGCGATTTATCATTGGATGATGTAGTTTTAGCATGCAGATCAAACATCTTGGATATTCTAGAAGCAGGTGCAATAGGACACTCTGGAGGTTCATTATCGATTCTTGAGACTTTAGTTGCACTTTATTTTGAAATTGCAAAAATTAATCCAAAAGATCCCAAATGGGAAGACAGAGATCGAATTGTTTTATCAAAGTCTCATGCCTGTGAAGCAATGTATGCTGTATTGGGCGAAAAAGGGTTTTTCCCAAAAGAGAAATTCAAGGAATTTTTACATTTTAATTCTATGCTGCAAGGACATGCAGAAATCTGCACGCCAGGTGTTGAATATTCTGGTGGGTCTTTAGGTCAGGGTATTTCTTTCGCATGCGGTCTTGCATATTCAGCTAGATTAAAGAAAAAAAAACATAAAGTGTTTTGTATACTTGGTGATGGAGAATGCCACGAAGGAGAAGTTTGGGAAGCGGCAATGTTTGCTTCACATTACAAATTAGATAATCTGTATGTCATTGTGGATTACAACCATTATTGTACTTTAGGAGATGTCGATGAAATAATGAATCTTAAACCTTTAGATGATAAATGGAGAAGCTTTGGATGGGAAACAATTTATGAAAAAGATGGTAATAACATAACAAAATTGATAAACGATTTTAATGAATTAGAAAAGATTTCAGGTAAACCAAAATGTATTATTGCAAATACACTAAAAAATAATGGCGTTCCTATCTGGGAAAAAGAACACATCCATCATGTTTCCGGGAAGAAACTTTTTGATGGTTTAGAGGAAGGTAGAAAATTACTAAAATGAATGAAAATTACGAGTACAAAAAAATGCGAGAAGGTTATGGAGATGCTGTTATAGATTTAGCACAAAAGGACGAAAAAATAGTCTTTGTTGGAGCAGATGCCGGTGGTCATGAACGAAAATGGTTTTTTGAAAATGCTAGAGAGCGATTAATTGAAACAGGAATCGCAGAAGCAAATTCTGCAGTAATTGCTGGTGCACTTGCATCTGAAGGTTTCATACCATTTGTTTTGAATTTTGCGTATTTATACGCAAGAATGTACAATCAAATTAGTCAGAGTATTGCAGAAGATAATTATCCGGTACGACTGGCTGGTTATTATGCAGGAGTTTGGGGTTTTGGTGGACGTTCACATAATTGTATAAACGATTTGGCATTTATGAGAGCATTACCTAACTTCAATGTTTTTGCAGCGTCAGATTATTGGGAAGCAAAGACATTAGTAAAGAAAGTTGCTGCGTTAGATGCTCCAAGCTATATTAGACTTTCAGGAGTATCTACACCGATCGTATATGATTCAGAGCCTGAATTTTTACCATTTAGAAAACACAAAGATGGAAACGATTGCACAATTTTTTGCCATGGTACAATGCTTCATGAAACACTTCAAGCATGCCTAGAAGAAAAAATGAATGTATCTGTAGTAAATATTCCACAAATCAAACCTTTACCAAAAGGGGAAATAATTCGTGAAGCTAAAGCAACCGGTGGTGCAGTTGTAGTAGAAGAACACAGCTATATTGGAGGATTAGCAGAATCAATCTCATCACTACTTTCAGAAAATTATCCGATTCCAATAAAGAAAGTTTGTGTAGATGATATCTTTCCTGTTTCGATAAGAACTGAAGAACAAAATGTTTATGAAAAATTTGGAATTTCCACCCGTCAAATCAAGAAAGCTGTTAAATTAATTATTGACCAAAGACGAAAGTAGATATGAACAACAATTGAAAAAGACAAAAATCTGATGATATAATGTTGAGCAAACCAAAATTTAAGCCTGCAATTATGATTTATCCCTAAACCATATTAGTAAGAAAAATTCCTTTAAAAAAATGAAATTATTAAAAACAAAATTAGATGGAGCATTCATAGTGGATTTAGAAAAATCTGAAGATGAAAGAGGATTCTTTTCAAATGTTTGGAATAATAAAATGTTCCAGCAAAATAATCTAAATGTGGACATATCTGAATTAAATTTGGCATTCAACAAAAAAAAAGGCACTATAAGAGGACTTCATTATCAATCTGCGCCTTATGAAGGTGCAAAATTAGTTAGATGCACACGAGGTCGTGTATGGGATGTAATTTTAGATCTTAGACCAGACTCGAAGACTTTCAAAGAATGGTATAATGTAGAATTAAGCTATGATAATTACAAGGCGAACTATGTACCTAAAGGATGTGCTCATGGATATCAAACACTTGAAGACAATAGTGAAGTATTTTATTTAAATTCCCAAGTTTATAATACTGATTCTGGAAAAGGAGTTAGATATTCAGATCCTGCATTTAACATACCATTTCCGCTTAAAGTTACGGCAATCTCTAAAAAAGATTCGTCATGGCAACTATTCAAATTATAATCTAGTAATTCTTTTTAGATTGAATGGAAAACTATCTGGAGAACAAATGAAAATACTAGATGATTTAAAGAAGGTAAGAGAAGTAAAACTAACACCATCAGATCTTATGTTATTTGAGGAAGAGGTTAAAACTAGATATGAGAATGCCGAAATAAAAGCACCTACACATTTAACAAGCGGAAATGAAGAACAACTCATCAAAATTTTTCAATATGTACATCCAGATGATTGGGTCTTTTGTAGTTGGAGAAATCATTATCATGCTTTACTACATGGTATTCCACGTGAAGCATTAATGGATTTAATTGTTCGTGGCAAAAGTATGAGTGTTTATTCTAAAAATCCAAAAATGTACAGTTCTTCAATTGTTGCTGGTACTATTCCAATTGCACTTGGAATCGCGAAAGCATTAAAAATGAAACAAGATAAATTTTTGAAGAAGGATTACTATAAGGATAAGGACAGAAAGGTGTGGTGTTTTATAGGTGATATGACTTTTGAAACTGGAATTTTTTATGAAGCTTACAAGTATGTTACTAATTTTAAATTACCATTACAGTTTGTAGTAGAAGATAATAATTTATCTACAAACACGCCTACAGATGAAACGTGGGGAGGCAAAAGAGATATTCCATCTGATGTTATTTATTATCAATATACAAGCAAATATCCACATCATGGTACGGGAAACTGGATTTTATTTTAGGAGTGATCATGAAATACAAAGATGAATTAATTAGAAGTATGGAATGGCTTGCAGAAAAAGACGATACCATTGTTATTGGCCAATCAGTAAAATATAGCGGTAACGCTATTTACAATACAGTAAAAACACTCCCAATGAAAAAAATAATGGAAGTTCCTGTTTTTGAAGAACTTCAGATGGGAATGTCTACGGGCATGGCATTGGAAGGACTAGTACCAATAAGTTGTTTTCCTCGTTTTGATTTTTTGTTAAGATGTGTGGATTCATTAGTAAATCATTTGGATAAGATGCAGGTAATGACAGACGGTAATTTTAAACCAAAAGTTATCATCAGAACTTCTATTGGTTCATCAAAACCTTTGAATGGAGGGGTACAAAGCACCAATGATTATACAGAGCCTTTTAGACAAATGTTAACGGAAGTTGATGTTGTATTGTTGAATGAACCAAAGGAAATATTTCCGGCATTTCAAAGAGCTTATGAAAGGGAAGGTTCTTCTTTGATTGTTGAATGGGGCGATCATTATAATGATAAATAAAATTCATATTGAATCTGGTACATGCTTCAGCAAATTTTTCTTATAGGCAGTTTGTTCCATCTGCATCATTTGGGTTTTTTACAAATAGTAAGGGTTATTTATATACTGGAAAAATTTTGTCGGTTTATGTCAACCGCAGTTATTCTTACCACATTAAATGAAATCAGTGGCGTAAAAAAAATCGTACCGCAAATTAATAGGGAATGGGCAGAGGAAATTATTTTCGTGGATGGAGGTTCAACAGATGGAACTATAGAAGAAGCAAAAAAAATGGGCTTTAAGGTTGTCATACAAACACAAAAAGGTGATTTTACAGGTGGTCATGGAGCCGCATTGGTAGATGGCGTGAATGCAACAACTTCTGACTACGTTATTTTTTTCGGTCCAGATGGTAATGCTGAACCGGAGAAAATTCCAGAATTAATAGAAAAAATCAAAGAAGGGTATGATCAAGTTCTAGTAACTCGTTTTGGAAAAGGTTCTGTAAATCTTGATGCTGGTATAATTGATAGATTTGGAAATAAAATGTTTACATTTTTAGTTAATGTATTTTTTGGTTTTTGGCGGTCATTGGACTGATGTTTTGAATGAAAATAGAATAATTTCCAGAAAGGCATTTAATGAATTGAAATTCGATGCATTGGGTTTGTCTTCAACCCAACAAATGTGTATTAGGGGTTTGAAAATAGGACAAAAAATTTGTGAGGTTATAGGTAATGAAGGAGAAAGAATAGGAGGCACAAGAAAAATGCACCCATTATCAACTGGCGCATCACTGAGTTGGCAAATAATAAAAGAATTTATTTTTTGGAAAACGTGAAAATTTATTGCAAAAAACTTGGATAATTTTCTACTTTATTTTAATAGCAACTGTTTCTTTAGGCTTAAAACTGTACACAGTTGATTTCACTGTTCTTCCATCAGAAGATACTTTTGGGTATGTTTTACGTGGTATAGCACATAATAATGGAGACTTTACAGAGCCACCAAGAAAAACATTAGGATGGTCAATCTTCATTTCACCCTTTTTCCATATGATTGATTCAAACAATTTTCTAGACTATGTAAACATTATTCGTGGACTTGGTTTAGGGATTTCCATAGTTACTATAGTCCCTGTCTATCTTTTATCAAGAAAGTTCTTTGATGCTAAATATTCATTGTGTGCAGTAGGTCTTTTTGCATTCGAACCACACCTGAATCATGTTTCTGGACAAGGGATTCCAGAACCACTCTATATTCTTGCTATTGTTCTTTCACTCTATTTTATGCTCAACAAGAATTCTAACTATTCATATTTATCATTTTTAACAATAGGATTACTCTGGTGGATAAAATGGAATGGCATAATTATGGTATTGGTTGCTTCAATAATTTTCTTTAGGAATTTCAAAAAAACACCTAAATCATTTTTGAAATATTTTGCTTGCCTAACAATTTGCCTGATTATTGTGTCACCCATGTTGGTAGAAAGAAATGAGCAGTATGGGAACCCATTCTATTTTTCACATAATCAACTTGTGTTTACAGGAGATGTTGTTTCCATTGCAGCAGATAATATGACAGGCGTAGAATACTCTGCTTTTGATTACATTGAGGATCATGGTTTTGGAAAATTTATTGAAAAATTTGTGCTTGTAGGAATTTATAATTTATTTTTCACACTTTTCAAAATGTCATTGCCATACCTAATATTTTTTCTACCATTTGGGATCATCTTTTCTTTTAGAGCTTTTGATCAAGAAAGAAAATTCATTCAAAGTAATTGGATTTTAATCTTAATTACTTTATCCGCGTTTGTTTTCTTTTTTGCAATTTTGCCCGATAAGAGGTTAATATATTACGTATATCCCTTTTTGATAATTTTCGCAACAATTTCACTACAAAGATTTGGTGAGTATGGTTTATCCACATTTTCATTAAATGAGAAACAAAAAAAAATTTGTATAGTGGGCATCATGTGTTTCGTACTTATTTTATCAGGTTTGTACACGTTAGGATTCGAAGTATCTGATCCTATTCTTAACAATGAGGAAATCTTGTTTGCCGAAACCTTGGAAAATAAATTTGATGGAAAAATATTGGATGCTGGTTATACTTTGAAAGGTATGCATTACATACATGTGACAGATCCTTTAGGTGTTTTTAAAAATTATAAAATTAGTCAGGATTCAGGCGCATATTATTTGTTTGAATTTAACAGCGAAAATATTAACCTGATGCCAACTAAGCTTTATGCAAAATCACTTGAAGATTTTATTGAGGTTTCTTATGAATATGAATTGAATTATATTTCAATTAACAGAAACGGTGTAAATGATGTTTATTATCCATACCTAAACGAAATTTATGAAAATGAAGACAAGTTTCCATATTTGATAAAAGTTTTTGATACGGAACAGGAAGAGTTTGAAAAATTAAAGGCGAAGGTTTTTGAAATTGACTATGAAATCTTCTATGAGTTGAATAATTAGATGTAAAAATAAAAAAAATAGTTGTATTAAAGCTAAAGAACTTTCAAATACAACTATAATTTGCTGGTTGGTATGTTTAGCTGGTTACTTGAACTTTTAAAAATGCCAGAGACTAAGCATATAAAAAACACTGAAGATATTGATGATGTTCAGACGACAGTTTTACATGGAAATATTATTAGAAAAAAGGGTTTTCTTCATAAATTATTTTTGGAGAATTATGGAATATTCAAAGAAAATATCAAAGATGTTCCTGATGGTTTGAAGATAGAACTTGGTTCTGGTGGTGGATTTTTAAAAGAAGTGATTAGTGACGTTATAACATCAGATGTTCTTGAACTTCCCGATGTAGATAAAGTAATTTTTGCGGAAAAAATTCCTTATCCAGACGAATCGGTCGCTGCATTTTTTCTTCTAGGTACATTGCATCACATAAAAGATCCAGACAAATTTTTTTCTGAGGTTAGTAGATGCTTGAAACCTGGAGCTAAAGTAATAATGATTGAACCAACTAACACACCGTTTTCACGTTTAATTTTCAAGCATATTCATCATGAACAATTTGATGAAAAAAAAGATAGTTGGCAAGTTAATGGAAAAGGGCGTATGGCTGATGCTAATCTGGCAATGCCTTGGACAATTTTTAGCAGAGATAAAAAAAAATTTCTAGTGAAGTATCCAGATTTAGAAATTCTTCAAACTAATAAACATACACCGTTTCGTTGGTTTCTTAGTGGCGGTATGGCTTATAGACAGTTTGTTCCATCTGCATCATTTGGGTTTTTTACGAATATTGAAAAGATATTATCACCATTTCATAACATATTAGGTTCATTTATGACCATAGTGGTAAAAAAATCAGAATAGTTTTCGATTCAAACTAAAAAAATTACTCAATTACAAATTTAATAGTTTATTAAAGAATGCATTTTTGTTCTTCTAAATTGAACAAAATTTCAAAACTCATTCGACAACATTATGAAAATTTAAAGGAGGAATTTATTCCTGGCAAAACAAAAATTGCTATCGCAGGTCCAACCTTCGGTTTTGCTGAAGTTAATGAAGCAATAGACTCGTTACTTTCAACTTGGGTAACAATGGGAAAAAAGGTAAAAAAATTCGAAAATAGCTTTGCTAGATATATTGGTTCCAAACATTCAGTAATGGTAAACTCCGGTTCTAGTGCAAATCTATTAGCATTATCAATTTTGACTAATCCTAAATTTTCTAAGAGAATAAAGTCTAGTTCTGAAGTACTAACTCCTGCTGTTACTTGGGCAACTACTATATTTCCTATTGTGAACGTTAACCTTCTTCCATCCATAGTCGATGTAGATTTAGAAAATTTTAATTTGGATGTTGATAAATTAAGAAAGTCAATAACAAAGAAGACTAGAGCTATCATGCCAGTACATCTATTAGGCAATCCGTCTAACATGAAAGAAATAATTGATATCGCAAAAGAATACAATCTCTTTGTTATCGAAGATTCATGTGAAGCCCACGGAGCTGAATTTAATAATAAAAAGGTAGGCTCATTTGGAGATATTTCTACTTTTAGTTTCTATTTATCACACCATATATCCACAATGGAAGGAGGTATGTTATTAACAAAAAATGAAGAAATTTTTGAGTTAGCCAAGTCAATGAGAATATTTGGATCTACAAGAGATCAAAAAAAGAAAAAACAAACTGCTAAAAAATATCCAGACCTCGATCCTCGTTTTCTTTTTGATAATCTTGGATATAATATTAGACCCACAGAGATTCAGGGAGCTTTTGGAATTCATCAAATTAAAAAATTGGAGAAGTTTATTAAAATACGAACAAAAAATGCAAATTATTGGAATAAAAAATTAGCAAAATTTTCCAATTATCTATTACTACATTCTGAAAGGCCTAATACTAGACATGCTTGGTTTGCATATCCAATTACAATTAGATCATCTTCTCCATTCTCAAGAAACCAGCTTGTAAATTTCTTAGAAAAAAAGAATATTGAAACAAGACCAATTATGGCGGGTGATATAACACAACAACCTGTAACAGGGCTAATAAAAAAGAAAATTAACAGACCATTAACTAATTCAAAATTCATCCATTCTAATTCTTTTTTTATCGGAGTTCATCAAGGAATAGACAAGGTTCAACGTGATTATGTTGTAAGTGTTTTTGAAGAATTTATGAAGAAATTATGAAGAGATTATCTAAGAAATTTTGAGGGAATTTAGTATTAGAGATCATGCAGTACAATCAATTATTAGATTCGTCAATAGATCTTGTAATAATTAATTTGTGAAGTAGGTCGTCAGCATCCTTATCTGAATTCTTTAATTTGTCAAACAAAGTTTTAATTAAAATTTTGTCAGTATTAAAAAAAGTGCCACTTTCTTTGATTTTTGATAAAAGATGTGTAATTGCTTCTTTCTTGCCATTTTTATGTTGAAAATTTTTTGCTGAAAATTTTATCAAATTAATTGCTCTGTATGTTGATATTAAACCATAGTTTACATCCAAATTTGTTTTATTTTTTATAATTTCAATCGTGTCGGAATGTTCCTTAAACTCCTCCTCAATCTTCACTTTTCCGTGAAAACGACTTTGTGTAAGATCCCAAGTTATTTGAGGATGGGGATTAAACGCGATGTTTTCCCGTTTACACGATTCCTCAAAAGAAAAAATCTCATCTGCGTTAATTGGAAATTCCTCTAAAAATTTATTTTTGTTATCCATTACATCGTCAAGCCGATAAATTATTGATTGAATTGGTCCAAATGGAAGCAGTCCCCTATTAAGACAATTTAATGCAAATTTTTTAGATGGGCATTTGATTATTTTATCAAAATATGCTTTTTTGATATATTGTCTACTTTTTTCTTTTTTTAATAGAGCTGACATATATATTGAAATTGTTTGGTCTGAATCTAAATTTTGTAGTGATTCATGAATATTATTTTTTTCATTAATCAAATCATTGGCAAATAAAAAAATCAAATACCTACCCTTGGCTTTTTCAATACTAACATTCCAATTTTGTATTCTACCAAGATTTTTTTCATTTTGAACAATACGTATGTTTGTAAATTTTATCTTCATTTCATTTGCAATCTTAATGGAATTATCAGTTGATTTGTTATCAACGATTAAAATTTCATAGTCATTTTCCGGAATCTTAATTGTTCCACAAGACTCAATGGCTCTTTTAAGATTCTCTCCTCCATTATAATTTGGAATTGCAATAGTTAATTTTAGCATATGTTACACATCTGTTTCATCTAAGACCTCGTTTAATAGCTGGATCCCAATACTATAGAATGCCAATTGACGTTCAAAATGATCTTTGTGAAGCGGTAACATTGAAATGAATAACAGTCCCTCAATTAGTTTTATTTCATTTAAATTCCATTGATTTTGAATCAACTCATCTAGGTATCTACAAACCCGTTGATGATTTTTTGGTTCAAAAACTTTCATAGAGATATGATTATCTTCAATTAATGATGCAGTGCACAAACCATTAACGATTGTGTCAAATCCACCTACTAGGGAATGACGTAATTTTGCCACATCATATTTCATATCACCAAACAAGGTACTGCCCCATTTACCTCTGGGATCAATTAATTTGAAATTTTTAGTTTTAAAATCACAAAAAATATTTGAGAAACATAAATCACCATGTATCAAGCAGTTATCGTCTTCATGATGCAGATCATGTATTCGTAATTCAATATCTTCCTTAATCGCTGGCCAATTGCGATATTTTTTTCCATTAATTAACAGGACATCAGATGTTAATATTTTCTTAAATGATTCATTTGAATTAGTTAATTCACTTAACCGATCTTCTGTTTTTGTTTTGTAAATAAGATCATAATCATCAACAGTAACTATTCCAGAATGTTTTTTGAATTGGTTTAAAATTTCAAATAGTTCGTCTAACATTTCCATCCAAAGTTTTGGGGAGAAGTCGCTGTATAACCAGAGTTCAGCTAATGTTGGGTATTTGATATATTCAAGTTTTAGAAATGGGTTTTTTGATTGATCAGTATCTATAATCTTGGGTGTAAGTATAGATAAACCATCAGGAATTTGTCGGTACCATTCAATTTCGTTAATTAGTTTTGTAATATTTTGACTTGTTTTAGTAACAATCTTAGATTCACGATCAAATCTTAATTTTTTCCTTGTCAAAAATTGAGTCTAATTTTCCATCCTTAGATGTTACTACACACCAGTTTGCCGGCATTTCAAAATTGTCCGACATTAGGACAAAACTATTGTTGTTTTGAATAAGATTAGAAAGGTCATTTTCTACAAGTGTATCGCCCAAAATTACAAGAAGTTGTTGTTCTTCTATTTTCTCAATTGCAGTCAAAATTGAATTTCCAGGAGGTTTTTCAAAATCAGTAGTTATGAAATTTACCTTTATTTGATCCTCATATTGTTCTGAAACAATTTTTTCCAAGATTTCTTTTTTGAAACCAGTTGTTATTGATATTTTTTTGAATCCATCCTTCAATAATTTATCAATAATTCTAAAAATAGCAGGTTTTCCATGTAATGGAATTAATCCAGATGGAATGCTTCCAAAAATACTTTCTAATTCTTTTTCAATTTTACCTGCACTTAATATCAGTACATGGATGTTATCGTAATTCAATCTCAGCTCCTTTCAAAGTTTTCAATATCCTCTGGTGTTCCTAATAGAGAGAAATCATCAGCTAAATCAATCACAAATTTTTTTCCTTGCTTGATTAAAATGTTGTATAATTCGGAAACATAGTATTCATTATTAGTTTTTGAGTTATTTGACAGCATAAATTCGGCAGCATTGACAAAATCTTTACCCCTAGTGAATACGTATAATCCAGTAGATGCAACATTAGAAATTGCTTCTTTTTCTTTCGTTCTTTTAACAAATTCAGAATCCAATTCAATGAAACTTAGCTTGTCATCATTAGAATTAATAGCACCTAATAATCCGTCTATATTTGTATTTTTTATAGTAAGCAGTTTTGATTTTAAACGCGTTGATTCAAAATGTGTATCAATGTTATAGATTACTAAGGAAGATTCATTATTGATATATTTTTTTGCATGTAATACAGTTTCTACTTGTCCATCAGTAGTTTTATCTAAAAGTATTATCTCATAACTCAAGCTAGGAAATTTTTTTTCCACGTTTTTTTTAATGAAATTTTTAACATCATATTTTTTTTCATGTTCGTCTAAACAAATGAAGATGACCTTACTAGCAATATCTAACGGTAAACTTCTTACTGACCATTCAAATAAAGTTCGCCCCTTAGTTTCAATTAGAAATTTTGGTTTAAGAACACCTTGATCTTTAAACCTTTGTCCTTTTCCAGCCATTGGAATAACAAAAATTGGTTTAATCTCTTTCATTTTCTTTTCAAGTTGTTTTACAGATGAGAATGTAATACCTAAATCATCAATGTAAACATCTCCATATGGTTTACCGTAATGAATTTCATCAAATGGAACACCCCATTTTTTTAACCATTCAGAGGTTACAGGACCAATTTTTTTGATTACTTCTTCAACATTTCCATCGCAAGTTTTCATATGTCTTCCAGTATGAATAATTAAGTAATGACCATCTTTTTTCCATTCTCTCATTTTTGATATAACATCCTCATTTGGCTGCACTTCGAGGTATGTTTCGTTTGGTTTTTTTAATGCGCAGATCACCCCATCTAAGTCAAGTACTATTCTCATTCTATCACTAGTCACGAATCAAATTTAGGTCAAAAAAACCTTTAGAAGTAAAGCTCCGTATTGAAGCATAGATATCTTTAGATTAATCTAGATTGGATTTTACCATATCGCATGAAAATTATGATAACCGGCGGTATGGGTTTCATTGGAAGTTACTTATCTGAACAACTATTCGCCGAAAAACATGATTTAATTATTCTTACAAAGAGTTTCGTTAAAAAACATAACATCACTAAAATTTCTAAAAAAATTAAAATAGAAAAGATAGATGTAACTAATTTTAAAAAACTTAGTCAAAGTATACAAAAGAATAAACCTGATGTTATTATTCATTTAGCTGGACAAACATCACACTCACAATCTTTTGAAGAACCGTTGGATGATGTTGATTCTAATACCAAATCAACTTTATTTATTTTAGAGGAAATTAGAAAAAAGAAATTAAAGTGTAGATTTATTCTTGGTAGTACATTCGTTGTAATTGGTCGTCCAGATAAACTTCCTGTAGATGAAAGAACTACATGCTGGCCGACTATGATTTATGGCGTAAATAGATTAGCAAGTGAACATTATTGTAAAATATATCATGAAGTTTATGGTATTGATACTGTAATATTTCGAATAACAAATTCTTTCGGTCCAAGGGAACAAGTTGTATCAAACAAGAACGCAGTAAATTTTTTGATACATCAAGCTTTCCTAGGAAAGACTGTAACAATTTTCAAAAAGGGAAAATTTTTCCGAGATCTAATTTACATTTCAGACGTAGTTTCTGGCATTAAAATAATAATGAAAAAAGGAAAGGCAGGAGAATTGTATTGGATTTCCTCTGGTAGAAAAACCTGGTTTCATAATTTAGGAAAATCACTAGAGAAATTGACTGATGCTAAAGTAAAATTTGTCAAAGAACCTAATTATACGAAGAAAGTAGATGTAGGAAACTTTGTGGTTAATAATTCAAAATTAAGGGCACTTGGATGGAAACCTAAAATTAGTTTGGATCAAGGAATTAAAGAAACTCTGGAATATTTCAAATCAGAAAAAACCGGTTAACTATTTTCTGTAATATAACGACTGAATGAAGTAAACTCGAACGATTTGAGTAGTTCTGACATTCTAGAATAGGCTTTGGATAGATTATGGTATGTGGTAAATTTATCTTTGAATGGTAAATCTAGTTTTGGCATGAACTCAGGTGTTAATTCCCAAGAATGAATGTAAAAACTTCCTGGCATGTTTTTATTTTGATAATCTTTGAGTGCATTTTTTATGACTTTAATTGGTAATGTTCTGAGATAGAATCCACCGGCGGCAGGAATTTTCTTACCTAGAAATGTTGTAACCAATAATGGAAATTCAGTTAATTTTCCAGAAGAATCATTTTTGTCAATAGAGTTACTTGTAATTTTATATGGTCTATGTTCCGCATTTGGTGAACCATACAAACTAGTTTTAGCAGGAACAATACTACTGTCATATACGTAATTATTTTCTTCCAAAATGTCAATCACCCATGAGCTAAAATCATTCAATGAAAATGTTGGAGCTCTGAAACCTCGTGATTTACCATTTGTTAATTTTTCAAATTTTTTAATTTCATCAGAAAATTTTTCTTTAAAACCAGGCGAATCTAATCTATCATGATACATGGTATGAAACCCAATTTCGTGGTCGTTCTCAATAATTTTATCAAAAATATCTGGTTGAATTTCTAATAATTCACCTACCACAAAAAATGTTGCAGACGTTTCATGTTTTCTTAGCAAATCTAGTATTTTGTCAATACCGTTAATAACCGAAGGATCATGTTTTTCATTCTTGATGTTTTGTTTAATCAGTTCTGGATGATACCATTCTTCAAAATCAATTCCTAAAATATTCAATTTACCCTTTTAACGATTAATTTTTTTTATTACTCTCGCTGGATTTCCTACAGCAATACAATAGTCAGGAATGTCTTGAACTACAACACTTCTTGGTGAAATTATAGAATTTTCACCTATTGTAACCCCTGCAATAACTATAGCACCAGGATTAATTACTGCACCAGATTTTATGTTTACTTTTTCTATCTTTCTTGGATATTCTCCATTTTTTAAAAATAAATTTGCAGATGGATTGCTATGAGCAAAGATC